>FWWL01001111.1_pt1 | contig 66828 bp, 57 predicted proteins | sample 2228331 | NCBI WGS metagenome assembly FWWL01 (sample SAMEA103939775, study PRJEB20133) | metagenome
TTCCAAAATAGGCATCCTCAAGAGAGATAGATATTACCGCTTCCTGATCCTCACCATTTTGGACTCTCGTAAAACCAAATCCACCGGTATCATAGGTTCTTTGCCTTCCTCTACCGAAAAGCATTTCAAAGAAATCACTAAATCCTTCTTTACCTCTTCCAAAGCCAAAGAGGATGTCTTCGAAATCTTTACCAGAGCCAAAGTCAAAGTGGATATCCCAGCCAGGTGGCGGAGTAAAATCTTGACCTGCCTTCCAATGGGATCCTAACTGGTCGTAACGCCTTCTCTTTTCAGGATCTCTAAGAACTTCGTAAGCTTCATTTATTTCTTTAAATTTTTCTTCAGCCCCTGGTTCTTTGTTAACATCGGGATGATATTTCCGAGCAAGCTTTCTATAAGCCCGTTGAATTTCTTCTTGAGTTGCGGTTCTGGGTACTCCAAGGATTTCATAGTAGTCTTTATACTTTACGCCCATATTCCGTTACCCTTCACAACCCCTCGTTGTTTCGGCAGTTTATAGAACTGCCGAAACAATCTCATTCCTCTTTATATAAATTTCCCCCTCTTTATCCCATTTATAGAATGGGTAAAGAAGGGGAAAAGAACTAGCAGGATAGAGAGCTACTTATCTTTCTCTAAACTCGGCATCAATTACATCATCCTGCTGTTTTTTGTCAGATTGAGCACCAAAGCCACTTCCGCTTTGCTGAGAAGTAGTTTGCTGATAAGCAGCCGCAGCAATCATATGAAGAGCTTGCTGTAGATCGCTGTTTAGCTGTTTGAATCTTTCTATGGTTGTAGAATCATCATTCAAAGCAGCCTTAGCGTTTTCTATAAGTCTTTCACATCTTTCCTTTTCATGGAGAGGCACTTTTTCCCCAAGCTCTCTAAGAGTCTTCTGGAGCTGATAAACAAGGCTGTCGGTTTGATTCCTGGCCTCTACCCTTTCTTTCCTCCTGCGATCCTCTTCAGCATACTGTTCGGCTTCTCTTAGCATGCGCTCAATTTCGCTCTTATCGAGATTGGTAGATTCAGTAATAGTCACAGTCTGCTCTTTACCTGTTGCCATATCCTTGGCGGTTACCTTCAAAATACCATTTGCATCTATATCAAAGGTTACCTTTATCTGTGGCACTCCTCTTGGTGCAGGAGGAATACCTTCCAGACGGAAGCGACCAAGCACTCTGTTGTCTTTTGCCATCTGGCGTTCGCCCTGAAGAACCACAATATCTACCGCTGTTTGGTTATCTTCAGCGGTAGTAAATATTTCCTCTCGCCTACATGGAATCGTGGTATTTCTCTCTATAAGCTTTGTCATCACACCACCAAGAGTTTCGATACCAAGGGAAAGAGGCGTTACATCAAGGAGCACCACATCCCTTACTTCGCCTTTTATTATGGCTGCCTGAATAGCAGCACCAACCGCAACAACCTCATCGGGGTTAACACTCATATTCGGCTCTTTTCCACCAGTAAGACGCTTTACCAAAGCCTGAACAGCAGGTATACGAGTAGAACCACCAACCAAGATGACCTCGTCAATATCCTTCTCGGTAAGCTTTGCATCCGCAAGAGCCTGTTTTACAGGACCCATACAGCGTTCAATCAAGTCCTCTACCAGAGCTTCAAACTTAGCTCTGGTTATCTTCTTAACAAGATGCTTTGGTCCCGTTGCATCCGCCGTAATGAAGGGAAGATTAATTTCAGTTTCCATCATCGAAGAAAGCTCACACTTAGCCTTTTCAGCTGCCTCGTAAAGCCTTTGAAGAGCTTGCTTGTCATTTCTTAGGTCAATGCCAGTTTCTCTCTTGAACTCATCGGCAAGCCAATCAACAATTCTTTTATCGAAATCATCGCCTCCAAGATGAGTATCGCCTGCAGTTGCTCGCACTTCGCAAACGCCATCGCCTACATCAAGAATAGAAACGTCGAAGGTTCCACCACCAAGGTCAAAGACCAAGACGGTCTCATTCTTTTTCTTCTCAAGACCATAAGCGAGGGCAGCAGCGGTTGGTTCGTTAATAATTCTTAGAACCTTCAATCCCGCAATCTCACCAGCATTCTTGGTAGCTTGACGCTGAGCATCGTTAAAGTACGCAGGAACTGTAATAACAGCTTCTGTTATCTTTTCTCCAAGGAACTTAGAGGCATCCTCAACAAGTTTTCTGAGAACCTGAGCGGAAACCTCCTCAGGCGCAACAAGCTTACCTCTTATATCGAAACGAACAGCATCATTTGGTCCCCTTACTACTTTGTAGGGAACCATCTTCATTTCTTCCTGAACTTCATCCCAGCGCCTACCAATAAATCTTTTGGCAGAGTATATTGTTGCCTCGGGGTTCAAAATAGCCTGTCTTTTAGCTATCTGACCAACAAGCCTTTGACCATCTTCGGTAAAGGCAACAACGGAGGGAGTTGTTCTAGACCCCTCGGCATTTTGTATAACTGTTGCTCTTCCATTCTCCCATATAGCAATAACAGAGTTGGTAGTTCCTAAATCAATTCCTACAGCCTTACCCATTATCCTTATACCCCCTTAAACTTCAGTGATTTTTTGATAAATGCTTTTGCATCAAGGCTAATATCAAATTAATCATGCTTAAAAAAAATGCTAGAGGGTTAAAAGTAAATTTTGAATTAATCAAAATTGATAGACCTATGACATCACAATGACTAAATATTTTGCGTTTGATTTATGAACTAACAACGATTAAACATTTAGAGCCTAGGATTGCCACGCCTCCTTTTGGGGAGGTTCGCAATGACGATTAACCAACAAAAGAGGGACTTATATGGGTGTGGCGGTTGGTGAGTTAAAAAAACCTAAAAAGCATATTTTAGAAGGCAAAATAGAGTTTTCGGCTAATGCGTTAGTAGTTTTACAAAAAAGATATCTTACAAAGAACGAAAAGGGCGAGATTATAGAAACTCCAGAAGAGCTCTTTTGGAGGGTAGCATCGGTTGTTGCAAAAGCTGATGCTCTCTATGGTGCCTCGGAAGAAGAGGTAATGGAAAGCGCTATAAAATTTTATAACTTAATGGCAAACAAATATTTTATGCCCAACTCACCCACCCTTATGAATGCAGGAAAAAGGCTCGGCCAGCTTTCTGCTTGTTTTGTGCTTCCCGTTGAGGATTCTATGGAGGGCATCTTTGATGCTGTAAAATCTGCTGCGTTGATTCACAAGTCGGGGGGTGGCACTGGTTTCTCATTTTCAAGACTTCGTCCCAAGGGGGATATTGTTGGCTCTACACTTGGGATTGCCTCTGGCCCTGTGTCATTTATGCATGTTTTTGATACTGCTACAGAAGTTATAAAGCAGGGTGGAAGGCGCCGTGGCGCTAACATGGGAGTGCTCAGGGTTGACCACCCTGACATCGAAGAATTCATCACTGCCAAGGAAGACACAACCAGACTTACAAACTTTAACATCTCCGTAGCCATAACAGACAAATTTATGTCCGCCGTTAAATTGGACGACCTCTTTGAGCTTGTCAATCCAAGAACAAAAGAAGTCACAAAGAAGATTAGGGCAAGAGAGCTTTTTGATAAAATTGTCCTTTCAGCTTGGAAAACTGGTGAACCTGGTGTCATCTTTATAGATAGAATAAATGCATTTAATCCAACACCCGCTCTTGGAGAAATTGAAGCTACCAATCCATGTGTTACAAAGGACACTTGGATTATGACTGCAGAAGGACCAAGGCAGGTCAAAGACTTAATTGGGAAAAAATTTACTGCAGTTGTAAATGGAGAAAAATGGGAAAGCACATCTCAGGGATTCTTTTCAACTGGAATTAGGCAAGTTTTCAGATTAAAGACCAAAGAAGGCTTTGAAGTTCGTTTAACTGGAAATCATCCTGTAATGAAAGTTAAAAAATCAACAGGATATAAAACTGAGGCTGAATGGACAGAAGTAAGATTTTTAAAACCGGGAGATAAAATTTTGCTTCACAACCACAGAACATTTGATGGATGGGAAGGAAAATACTCAGAAGAGGAGGGTTATTTAATAGGGCTGTTTCTTGGTGATGGAACAATATGGGAAGAGGATTCTGGAGTACTTTCAGTCAGGCAATATGCTTATGCTTGTGCCTGTGGCATTCCACATAGAGCTGATTTTATAAGTTACGGGAATGAATATAGGCTTTCTCTTGGTTATCTTAAAACTCTGACACAGGATTTAAATATCTATGAGGAAAAAACAATTACTGAAGAGATTGAAAAAGCATCATCTCAGTTCTGCAGAGGGCTTTTAAGAGGACTTTTTGATGCAGATGGCTCAGTTCAGGTAAACCAATTAAAAGGAATAAGCATAAGACTCTCACAAAACAATTTATCAATTTTGAAAGCTGCACAGAGAATTCTTCTTAGATTTGGCATATATTCAAAAATTTATGCAAATAGGAGAGCTGAGCATTCTGCTTTCCTTCCTGATGGAAAAGATGGAAAAAAACTCTATGAACTTGTTATTTCTGGCGAGGATGTATTGGTCTTTTGCGAAAAAATTAATTTTGCCGACAAAGACAAGGCTGAAAAACTTGCAAGGCTTATAAAAAATTACAAAGGAAAACCAAACAAAACAAGTTTTATTGTGAAGGTTGAAGAAATCATTACAGATGGTATTGAGGGGGTTTACGATGTATCAATATTTGGCATAAATGCCTTTGACGCCAATGGTTTCTATGTTCACAATTGTGGCGAACAGCCTCTTCTTCCTTTTGAATCCTGCAATTTAGGTTCTATTAATCTTTCCCTAATGGTCAGTCAAAAAGATGGGAAATGCTATGTGGACTATGAAAAACTCAAAACTACAGTGTGGGATGTTGTGCATTTTCTAGACAATGTTATAGATGTCAATAAGTATCCTCTACCTGAGATAGAAAAAATGACTCTTCTTAATAGAAAGATTGGACTTGGTGTGATGGGATGGGCTGATATGCTAATCAAACTTGGCATTCCCTATGACTCCCCCTCCGCTGAAGAGCTTGCTCAGGAAGTTATGAAATTTATCCAGGATGAGTCAAAGAAAGCATCAGCCTACCTGGGTGAAATAAGAGGCAACTTTCCAGCCTATAACCGATCTATCTGGAATACACCAGAAACGCCCTATATGCGAAATGCTACCACTACAACTATAGCTCCTACTGGCACCATTTCCATCATTGCAGGGTGTTCTAGTGGCATTGAACCTATTTTCTCTGTAGTCTTTGTTCGAAGGGTTCTGGATGGGACTGAGTTTCTTGAGGTTCACCCTCTATTTGAAAAAATAGCAAAAGAAAGAGGATTTTACAGTGAAACTCTTATGAAAGATATAGCAGAAGCTGGATCAATAAAAGAATTTGACAAAATCCCAGAGGATGTAAAAAGGCTTTTTGTTACAGCCCATGAAATATCACCAGAATGGCATGTTAGGATACAATCTGCCTTTCAAAAATACACAGATAACGCAGTAAGTAAAACTATCAACTTTCCAAGTTCTGCTACTGTTGAAGATGTAAAGAGAGCTTATCTATTAGCTTATGAACTTGGCTGTAAAGGAATAACTGTTTATAGAGATGGCAGTAGAAGTGGACAGGTGCTTTCTAAAGGATCAAAGGAACAACCTTTGATATCTTTTCCCCAGGTAGAACCAAGACCAAGGCCGGAAATTACAAAAGGCGTAACCATAAGGGTAAATACTGGATGTGGGAAGCTCTATGTTACCATAAATGAGGATGAATACGGTATTTGCGAAGTTTTTGCTCAAATGGGCAAAGCTGGTGGATGTGCCTATTCACAAATAGAGGCAACAGGGCGCCTTATTTCCCTCGCTTTAAGATCTGGCATAAAGGTCGAATACATCATAAAACAACTTATGGGAATACGTTGTCCTTCTCCGTCCTGGCAGGATGGAAGTAATGTTCTTTCTTGCTCGGATGCCATAGCAAGGGCTCTTAGATGTTACCTTGAAAGGTCAGGTGATTCCTCTTTTGATACATCATCTAACGTCGCGAGCCAAAGGCACGGCGACTTTTTGGATGAGATTTACAAAATAGCAAGCGAAAAGATGGGCGCCTGTCCTGATTGTGGAAGTGCGGTAGAACACGAAGGTGGATGTATTGTTTGTAGATCCTGTGGCTTTTCAAGATGCGACTAAAGATTACCTCGTTTAGCTCGCAACGGCAGCTTGCAATAAAAATTCAAAGGAAGCTAGCTAAAAAGGTAAAGATTTGCCCTTGTTCTATAAAAACTTCACCTCTTATTGTTGGAGCAGCAGATGTTGGCTTCAAGACAAAGATAGATAAGTTTAGAGCGGCGGTAGTAGTTTTTGAAATCGTAGATTCAAAAATTACTCTCATTGACGAGGCTATTTATGAAGGAAAGGCTTCCTCTGTAAAATTCCCATACATTCCCGGCCTGTTAGCTTTTAGAGAAGTGCCATTAATACTTAAGGCCTACAGGAAACTTTCCATAAAGCCCAGCGTAATGCTTTGTGACGGACAAGGTATTGCCCATCCCCGTGGAATAGGTCTTGCAAGTCATTTAGGTCTTATCCTTAAGCTCCCAACCATAGGGTGTGCAAAAAGTAAGCTTTGTGGCCATCATGAAGAGCTACCCCATGAAAAGGGTTCTTTGGTGGAACTCATTTATAAGGGAAAGCCGGTAGGAGTAGTTTATAGGTCAAAAACAAACGTAAAGCCTATCTATATATCCCCTGGACATCTTATTGATATTCCTTCAAGTGTAGAAGTTGTTAAATTATCCCTTGGGCGGTTTAGGATTCCTGAACCTCTTAGAAAAGCTCACCAGTTAACCGTCACGTAATCCGTTAAGCCAATCAAGGCTTACCCTTATGGCCATTTCCCTTTCCTGGGGATTCAAAAACCTATGGCCAGCCTTGTCAAAAAGAACCATACTGCCTCCAGTAAGTTCATAAATCCTAAGGGCATCACTCCAGGGGACGATTTCATCCTTGATTCCATGGACAATGAGATTTTTTATCTTTGCTTTCTTGAAAAATGAAAGGCTTTGGGGATATCCAACAGGATCCTCCCTATCGAAAGAGTGGACGAAGGATCTGCCACTTAAAAGAAAATCTTTCACCATAGAAACATCAAAGGGTGTAGCCCAGGATATAACAGCCCGAACAAGATGGGAATGTTTAGAAAAAGGCAAAAGATCTTTCATAGGAGGATAATCCCTTTCAGGTTGGCCAACATCTTTTAGAAGGCTATAAACGTAAGCAAGATAACCACCAAAACTAGAACCCCACAAATAGAGACCCATAGGACTACTGTGCCTTTCTTGGGAGGCTTGTAACGGCAAATTGGGAAATCGTAAAAGAGCCCATTCTATAACCATGCTCAGATCTCTAAGTCTTGACCATATAAGATTTTTCGTAGCTAAGGCCTTACTTTCCCCAGAACCAGCCTGATCAAATCTAATAGCTATCCATCCTGCCTCAGAAGCTCTTTTGGCGATCTCAACAAACTTTTCAGAGTCCTTATACATTAGACCATGAAGCAATATCAAAATCCCCTTTGGCTCCCGACATGATTCTGTAGAGACCTTCTCAACAACCACGGGAATCTTCCCATCAATGAAGAAAAACTCCATCTATCACTCCCCTTTTCTCCTTATGGCGTAAAGAACTACCTCCATAGAGCCATCATCGCTAGACATTTTAACGATCTTTTCTTTGAACTTGAATTTTTTTACAAGAAGCTCAAAGAACATAGGGGTTTTGAGATCCTTATTCTTAGCAAGGATAATGGTTCCCCCTGGAGCCAAAGCTTGATCCAGAAAATCTATCATGATTTGATAGCTCCTTCTGTCGTAAACTACCTCGGAACCTATAATCATTTCGAAAGGTCTATCTATGTAGGGAACTCTCCAATCAAGATAAACAATGGGAAGGTGGGGCAAATTATTTAAAATGGCATTAGCCCTTGAGAACAGAAGGGCATCCTCGCTTATGTCGCTTATAGTAACATCATGACCACAAAGGGCAGAATAGATGCCAACAATGCCCATCCCCGCTCCTATTTCTAGCACTTTCTGTCCTTCCTTTGGCTGAATTTTCTCCATGAAAAGGGCAAGCACAAAGCTCGGCTCCCATATCTTTGTCCACCATTGTAATTCCATAATTTCCAGAAGCTTTTCATTATCTATAAAATTAGTCTCTTCTTTAGAAAGAAGTCTTTCAACATTTTTCAAAACATAATCTTCAAGGTTCTTTATTTGAAGAATCTTTAGTTCCCTGCTTCCAATATTTACTGACTCAACATAGATATCATACTTTGACTGGATATGATTCATCACTTCATCAAAAGATAGATCCATGATAGATTTTTGTTGCATAAAAAATTCCTTTCTCAGATTAGAAATTAACAAGTGGTTAGAGCCAATGCTAAAATACTACAAACGGGCAAGAGGTGAAAGACCATGAATGGAAAAAAGGCAGAAGAAATTTTTCAAAGGGAAGGCACCTATATTATTGAGGAAGCTTATATTGTAACGGAAGACCTTGCAAGACATGTTCCCATGAAGGATGCCTTTCTGGAAGTTCAAAGGGAACCAAGCAACAAACTTACTGTCCATGGAAAGGCAACGGTAAGAAATGCCTCCATTGTTGAGTTGTTGGAAGAATACGAAAAGTTAGATATTGTTATAGATATGGGGGAGGGTTTTAAGTTCTACCTTAGAAATCCTATTATACAAGGTGGAAAGGTATTTTCACCCAATATCTTGTCCACTATAAGGTTTATGCCAACAGAATCCTTTGAGCTTTTGCAGGATGGTGAATACAAAAAGATTAAAACCTACCTGGAAATCCAAAGAAGGAGCTGAAGAAGTGAAAGTCTATCTAAGAACAGCCTTTTTTTGTAGTATCTTAATTACAACCACACTCATTCTTGGTATTTTAACCATTGCTGTTTTGTTCATAACAAGAAACCCCAATATAGGCCACTATGTCGCTAGACTTTGGGGCTTCATTCAGCTAAAAGCAGCGGGAGTAAAGGTTATTGTAAAGGGTAAGGAAAATGTAAACCTAAAGGAAGCCTACGTTTATATGGCTAATCACCAAAGCTGGTTTGATATCTTTGTATTACTGGCCTACATACCTGGTCAGTTTAGATGGCTTGCTAAGGAGGAACTTTATAGGATACCTATTCTTGGCCACTCTATGAAATTGATAGGCTACATCCCTATAGATAGAACTAACAGGGCTAAGGCTTTTGAAAGTCTTGCCAAGGCAGCTGAAGATATCAGAAAAGGCACATCCGTGATGATTTTTCCCGAAGGCACAAGAAGCAAAGATGGGGTTATCCAACCCTTTAAAAAGGGAGGTTTTGTTCTGGCTATTCAAAGCCAAAAACCAATTCTTCCCATCAGCATAAGTGGTTCCTACAAAGTTCTTAAAAAAGGTTCATGGATAGTAAATCCAGGCATAATCACCGTCACAATCCATAAGCCAATTCCTACTACTGGATTTTCTATAAATGACAGAGATATTCTTATACAGGAAGTTGAAAAAGCTATAAAATCGGGTTTAACAGTCGAAGAAGGGGGGTTACATAATACTTGAGCGTAATAAGAGATTTACCGGTAAAGCTCTCTATTATTGGTGGTCTTGGAGAAATTGGCCTCAACATGATGGCCTTGGAATTTGATGAAACCATCATACTTATAGATGCAGGATTGATGTTTCCCGAAGAAGACATGTTCGGAGTGGATCTGGTAATTCCAGATTTTACCTACGTAAGGGAAAATTCTTCCAAGGTAAAAGCTCTTATTGTAACCCATGGTCATGAAGACCACATAGGAGCAATCCCCTTTCTCATCCAGGAGTTTCCCATACCTATATACGGAACCACCTTTACTTTGGCTCTCATAAAAGAAAAGCTTTTGGAACATGACATCCTAGCAAGAACAAAGCTTTATGAAATAAAACCAAAAGAGGTTATAACGATTGGTCCCTTTCAAATAGAGCCCTTTATAGTATGCCATAGCATCCCAGATGGGGTTGGACTTATCATATCAACTCCCCAGGGAATTATAGTCCATTCTGGAGACTTCAAAATAGACCACACCCCCATAGACGGCAAACCCTTCGATATAAACAGACTAAGCCATTATTCCGAAAAAGGGGTATTGCTCCTTCTTTCTGATTCAACCAATGCGGAAAGGGAAGGATATACCATTTCAGAAAAAGAGGTAGGAAGAACTCTTTCTGATATATTTCAAAATACTAAGGGGCGAATTATCATTGCAATCTTTGCAAGCAATATCAGCCGTATTCAACAGGTTATAAACATTTCTAAAATATTTGGAAGAAAAGTCCTGCTCCATGGAAAATCCATTCAAACTAACGTCCGCATAGCAGAAGAGCTTGGTTATCTACATATAGATGAAAAGGATAAAATAAGCCTAAAGGATCTTCCCTTCCTCCCTGACAACAAAGTAGTTGTCATAACTACAGGGACTCAGGGAGAACCTATGAGCGCTCTTACCAGAATAGCCTATGATGATCACAAGTGGATAAAACTCAAAAAGGGAGACACTGTTATATTTTCGTCAAAATTTATCCCTGGAAACGAAAGAACTATTCAAAGGATTATCAACAATCTGTATAGACGGGGTGCGGAAGTAATCTATGAAAGCGTTAAAGAAATCCATGTTTCGGGTCATGCCCACAGGGAAGAGCTAAAATGGCTTATTGGTATTGTAAGACCTAAATTCTTTTTGCCTATCCATGGCGAATACAGACACCTTGTTCAACACTGCAAACTTGCTCAAGAAATGGGCATTCCCGAAGAAAACTGTATTCTTATAGAAGATGGTGATTCAGTGCTTATATGGGAAGATAGAATAAAAATTGGACATAAAATACCCTCCGGCAGAATTTTTGTTGACGGCAAAGGCGTTGGAGATATAGGAGTTCCAGTTCTTCGAGATAGAAAACATCTGGCAGAAGATGGATTTGTGATTGTTTCTCTGGTGATAGATCAAGAATATAAAACCATTTTAAGTGGCCCCGATGTGTTCAGTAGAGGTTTTATTTCAGAAGAAATAAACCAGGAGCTCATATACTGTGCTCAATGTCTTATTTTGGAAATCTTTGATCGATATGTGGAACAAAAAATAACACCCGATACCGGTGAAATCCAAAAAGAAATAAGAAAGGAGCTTAAGAAATTCTTCTTAAAAATCCTGGGCAGAAGACCCGTAATCTATCCAATAATAATGGAGGTGTAATAGACAGTGATAAACAGCCAAAAAAAGAAAGAAATAGCTAGCCTGTTTCTTGCTTTCCTTGGCATTGTTTTATCACTTAGCCTTTTGTCTTTTCACCCTTTAGACTCAACGATATTTAAAATCTACTCTCACGACATATCTACCAGAAACTGGATGGGGCTTTTTGGAGCTCATCTAGCTTGGCTACTTTATACATCTATTGGGTTTTCATCCCTTGTTATACCGCTGGCTCTCTTCGCTCTGGCCTGTTTAATATTTAAGAACAAAAAGATCCATCCCTTATATTTCCCTAGCCTTTTCGGGTTTTTAATCTTAGCGTCATCTTCCTTTTTGGGTTTACTAGTAGGAGAGCTTCCTCTAAGGGGACAAAAAATCCTAGCAGGTGGGATGATTGGAAGATTTATCGCCGAAAAAATGATTAATCTCTTTTCCCCCATAGGTGCATTTCTTATAACCTTAGCCATTACAGTCTTTGCAATATTACTCATTGTGCCCTGGTCTATGGCTGAATTATTCCTTAGAGCAAAAGAATTACTTTCTATTTTCCCCAAAAGTCTTAGAAGGTTATCTTTTCCAAAGGTTTCCACATTAATAAACAACTTCAAAAAAACCCAGAAGGAACTAAAACCAGAAAGACCAAAAATACAACAAAGGAACGGACGCCAGCAAAATTCTCCGAAGGAAGAATCTTTGGAAGAGCTTTTTGCAAGTAGAAGCGAAACTCCTCTGCCAGTCAAAAAACATTCAGAAGTTTTGCCTAAAACTGGCAGTTCAAGTAGTTGCCACGCCTCTGGCTCGCATGGTTGCCACGCCTCTGGTTCGCAACATGGTTTTAACCTTCCCCCTATAGAGCTTCTTGATGCCTATGAAACTCGAAATAGCCACGAAGATTCTAGAACTCTTCAGAAAAAGGCAGAAGTTCTTACACAAAAACTTGCTGACTTTGGTATTCACGGAGAGGTAGTAAACATCCTTCCTGGACCAGTTATCACCACCTTTGAATACGTCCCTGCACCAGGTATAAAGATTAGTCGGATAGTAAACCTTGCCAATGACCTCACAATGGCTCTTAAGGCTTTAAGTATAAGGATAGTAGCTCCTATACCAGGAAAGGCAGCTGTTGGTATAGAAGTTCCTAATGCCAATCGTCAGCTGGTTCCAATAAGGTCAATTATAGAATCAACAGAATTTCAAAGATCTACCGCTCCTCTTACAATGGCTTTGGGAAAGGATACAACGGGAAATCCGGTTGTAACTAACTTAGCCAAGATGCCCCATCTGCTCATAGCAGGAGCAACGGGAACGGGGAAAAGCGTATGTCTTAATTCAATCCTTGCAAGCTTTCTCTTTAGAAATACCCCAGAAATCCTAAGACTTCTTCTAATAGACCCAAAAAGAATAGAGCTAAGCCTCTATGAGGGAATTCCCCACTTGATTCACCCTGTTGTAACCGATGTAAAAAAAGCAACAAAGGCTCTTCATTGGGCTGTTGAAGAGATGGAAAGGCGTTATGAGCTGATGGCTGAAGAAAACACAAGAAACATAGAGGGGTATAATAAAAAGCTCCTAGAAGAAGGTAGAAAAGACTCAATCTTTCCATACCTGGTCATAATAATAGACGAATTAGCAGACCTTATGATGGTTGCATCCCGGGAGGTAGAGGAATCCATCACAAGACTTGCTCAGATGGCAAGAGCTGCTGGCATCCATCTGATTTTAGCAACTCAAAGACCTTCCGTAGATGTTATCACAGGTCTTATAAAGGCCAACATTCCCTCAAGGATATCCTTCCAGGTATCATCCAAGATTGACTCAAGAACCATTCTGGATACAACCGGAGCAGAGACGCTTCTTGGAGCAGGCGACATGCTTTTCCTTCCTCCTGGAACTGCAAAACTTCAAAGGATCCATGGAGCTTTTATATCAGATAAAGAGGTTCAACGGATAACCGAATTCTGGAAAGAGCAGGCAACGCTGGTAGGATGGCAATCTGAGCAAATGATAGACCTAAGCGAAGATAATGGCTCTACAAACCTGGATGAAGATTATGTAGATGAAAAGTATGAGGAAGCGGTTAGATTGGTAATAGAGACAAGGCAGGCTTCTATATCCATGCTTCAGAGGCGTCTCAGAGTTGGATACAATAGAGCTGCAAGAATGATTGAAATGATGGAAAAACAGGGTATAGTAGGACCTTCTGATGGAATAAAACCAAGGGAGGTGCTTGTTAGAAACTAACTCAACCAAGGGAGACTTTATGACGCCAAAAAAAATGTTTGTCCTTTGGAAGATACTTTTTTTATTGCTTTTCCTGGTATCTAGCGGTTTATGCGAATCCATAAATATAACGGAAGTCATTGAAAAAATTGAAAATAAATACCAAAAAACCAAATTTTTTCAGGCTGATTTTATCCAGAAAATTTATGCTCCAAACATGGAGGAGCCCTCAAACGAAGCAACAGGTAAATTCTACTTTGGAGAACCCTGCATCATGCGATGGGAATATGTAACACCTGAAAAACAGGTATTGGTTTTATTCCCTGGCATAGGGTGGATCTACATCCCCGAAGAAAAGCAGGCACAGATCTTTGACACCAAAGACTTTTATAGCTCTCCTATTGCAAAGGCCTTTATGAAAGGTATTCAAAGCTCTTTTGAGATTCTTTCTTGGTCTCTCCAGGAAGGCTCAAAAACAGTAAATATCCTTATGAAAGCCAAAGAAGAAACTTCTCAGATCAAAAAACTAGAACTTTTAATAGACATCTCGGAATATGTTATCTCAAAAATTACTGTGGAAGATATTGCTGGATCTAAAAATGTCATAATCTTTACAAACCAGGAATGGCTTAATAAAAAGGATTCTTCGATTTTTGAACCAGCCTTTGAAGAAACAACAATCATAACAGACTATAAGGGCACTCTTTTGTCTTATGGGGATTTTAAGAAATTATTTAACACTAAAAAGGGAGATTTGAAGTGCAGATATGAAAGATGAGAAAATAGTTGAAAAAATCTTGGAACTTAAAGAAAAGCTTAATGCCATTATCCTTGCCCATAACTACCAGAGGCCAGAAGTGCAGGACATTGCTGACCTTACAGGCGATTCCCTTGAACTAAGTAGGAAAGCCTCTGAAACCAATGCAAAGGTAATAGTCTTTTGCGGTGTAGCCTTTATGGCAGAAACAGCAGCTGTTTTGAATCCAGACAAAGTAGTCTTACTTCCAAGAGCTGATGCGGGATGTCCTATGGCGGACATGATAACCCCAAAAGATATGGACATGATAAGAGAAACCTATCCCGGTGTGCCCATAGTGACTTACGTAAATTCTACAGCGGAAGTTAAAGCAAAGAGCACTATCTGTTGCACCTCTTCTAATGTTATTAAAGTAGTTTCCAAGTTAGAGTCCGACTCAGTTTACATGACCCCTGACAAAAACCTAGCTCTTTATACATCAAAACACGTCAATAAAAAAATATTTCACTGGCACGGTTACTGTCCTATTCACCAATCCCTTACAAAGGAGGATGTAATAAAGGCAAAGTCTGCCCATCCCGAAGCTCTTTTCCTAGCTCATCCCGAATGTATCCCCGAAGTTATAGACCTAGCGGATGGAGTCTTTAGCACCTCGGGAATGATAAGGTATGTAGCCTCCTCTCCCCATCAAGAATTCATAATAGGAACGGAAGTAGGTATCTTGCACCCAATGAAAAAACAAAATCCTGGAAAGAACTTCTATCCAGCCTCCAATAAAATGGTTTGTCCAGATATGAAAAAGACAACACTAAAGGACGTCTTAAGGTCTCTGGAAACCCTTGAACCAAGAATTACTGTTAAGGAAGACATAAGAATAAAGGCCTATAAAGCTATAAAAGACATGCTGGAGATAGTATGAAAAAACCGACTATAGCAATCACAATGGGAGACCCCTGCGGGATTGGGCCTGAAATTATAGCTAAGGCTCTAAGGGAGCCTTCAGTAAGGGATCTAGCAAATTTTGTTATAATAGGAGAGGAAAAAGCTCTAGATCCTTCCTTAGACATCGAAGTAGTAAACCCTTATCCAATAAAGGATGAAGATATAAAACCTTCAAAGCCCACCTATAAGACTGCCATCGCAACAATAAGCTATATAGAAAAAGCGGTAGAAATGGCCTTAGCCAAGGAAGTGGATGCTATCTGCACAGCTCCTATAAACAAAGCAGTCCTTCAAGCCCACGGCTTTTCTTTTCCAGGTCATACGGAATTCATAAAACATCTCACCAATTCGGATAAAGCTGTAATGATGCTTGCAGGTCCCTCTCTAAAAGTTACCCTTGTAACTATCCATGAACCTCTGGCTAAGGTAACTTCTCTTGTCACTAAGGAAAAAATTATTGAAACCATCGAGGTGACCGCTTCTTCCCTCGAAGAATTTTTCGGGCTAAAGAACCCACGAGTTGCAGTATGTGGCTTAAACCCCCACGGTGGAGAAGGAGGAAAATTTGGAAGAGAAGAAATTGAGATAATATCGCCCGCCATAGAACACTTCAAAAATGCTCCAAACTGGGATATTTCCGGTCCTTATCCTCCGGATACGGTTTTTTATAGGGCTTCTAGAGGAGAATTTGACTCTGTTGTTGCTATGTATCATGATCAGGGACTCATTCCCATTAAGCTTCTCCATTTTGAAGAAGCTGTAAACATCACCCTTGGCATTCCCATAATTAGAACCTCCGTAGACCATGGAACAGCTTACGACATAGCTGGAAAGGGGTTAGCAAAGCCAAAAAGTCTTATAGAAGCCATAAAGATGGCTTGTCATATGGCAATATGCAGGAAATTATCATCTACAATGCAAAAACAAACAATCTAAAATCCCTAAACCTTCAAATACCTCTGAAATCAATAACCCTCATCACAGGAGTAAGCGGGGCAGGGAAATCTTCTCTGGCAATTGATACCATCTTTGCGGAATCACACAGAAGATACCTCCAGTCTATAGGCAAATCCTTTGAATTTCCTTTAGATGTTTCCCCCGATGTAGATTACATAGAAAACCTGCCGGTATCTGTTGCTCTTAAGCAAACTATACCAACCACCATTTTAAATCTTACTGTGGGGAAATTTACCGGTATAGAAGATCAACTAATAGCCCTTTTTGTAAACAAAGGGATAATTCATTGCCCTAAATGCCAGGAGCCAATAAAGACCTTCAATCTCCAGGAAATGGCAGAAGAAGTACATAGGACATGGAAAAAAGGAAAAAGATTCTATGTCCTTGCTCCTTTAGGAATAGTGCCCCACTCTAGGATCAAGCTTATTTTAAACAGGATTGCAAAGGATGGTTTCGTTAGAGTATTGATAGATGGCGCTATAAAAGAAATTGAAAATATTGGATCAATTAGCTGGAAAGGGGGACATACTGTTTCAATAGCTGTAGATAGGCTAATCACAGGGGAAGAACACTACCTATCAAGGCTTCTGGATTCTTTAAAAAATGCTATAAATCTTAGTAAGACAGGAGAAGTTCAGGTCTTTTCCGAAGAGGGGGAAATTCTTACTTTTTCGGAAAAGCTCCAATGTCCAATTTGCAAAAAAATCTATCCTTCCATCACAAAGGAGATTTTTAATAAAAATCACCCTTCGGGAATATGTAAATCCTGTCTAGGGAAAGGTTGCGAAGACTGTGAAGGAACTGGAAGAACCCCAATTGTTAGGCACATAACCTTCGAGGGTGTCTCCTTTATTGAGGCTCTTGTCAAACCCTTAAAAGAGATTGCGCCATGGTTTGAAGGAGTTCCGAACTTAAATATTACCAGGTGGTTTAAAATATTGCTGGATTTAAATCTTGGTTATCTTACACCATCAACCTTTTTGAAAAATCTCTCTGCTGGAGAAATCCAAAAACTTCGCCTTGCTCAAATATTTAAAGAAAATCTATCGGGTGTCCTCTATATCCTAGATGAACCGTTTACATTCCTGGATTATAGGGAACAGGCTATGTTTCACAATATCTTAAAAACTCTTCTTTCAAGAGACAATACTATTATCATTATAGATCACCATCCAAAGGCTTTTGAACTCTCCGACTATATAATAGAACTTGGACCATCAGCAGGCGAAAAAGGTGGAAAGATATGCTTTGCAGGCTCAAGGGAGGATTATGAAAAAAGGATAAAACCAAGATTTCAACCACTGAAAACCACAAAAAGGGAATTTTCAAAGGGCATCCATTTAAAAGGAGTAACAAAAAATAATCTTAAGGCCATCTCGGTATTTTTCCCTTTTAATGCCCTTACTTCCGTAAGAGGGCCGGTAGGTTCCGGAAAGAGCTCCTTGGTTTTTGGAACACTTTATCCTGCCCTTAAAGGGAAAGCTCCAAAAGGGTCAGGTTACGAAAGCATCGAAGTAGAACAAAGGATAGAAGAAGTTGTTGCCATAAAGGAAAATCTTCTATTTAATGGAATAAACCGTTCTACCGTCTCAACTTTTATAAATATTTTTACCCCTCTAAGAGAGTTTTTTGCAACCCTTAAGGAATCGAAAGTCAAGGGACTTAGCCCTAAAGACTTTTCCTACAATGCTTCCCAAGGGGCATGTCCGAAATGTAGAGGAAAAGGATTCATAGAAAGAGAAGTTTGTTCTCATTGCGGTGGGAAAAGATACAAAGAAGAAGTTCTTTCGATAAAATACAAAGGCTACTCCATTTCTGATGTGCTAGAATTAAGTCTAGAGCAGGCTCTAACCCTGTTTCATTTTCTCCCATCTGTAAAAAGAACGCTTGCTAATGCTATCTCTATGGGACTTGGCCATTTAAAGATTGGTCAGTCTTTAAGCACTTTATCTGAGGGAGAAAGAGCTCGTTTATGGCTAATCCAGAAGCTTTCTTTAGTAAAGCCTGGTTCTCCTCCTAGCTTATTTCTCTTTGACCATCCCACTTCGGGGCTCCATCCTCAGGACAGAGTTTATCTTTTTGGTTTCCTGGAGAGGCTTTTGAAGGATGGCCATACCGTTATAGTTTGCGAAAACGATGAAGACATTTTAAAGCTAAGCGATTGGGTTATTGAACTTGGCCCCGCGGGGGGACCAGAGGGCGGATATTTGATCTACTGTGGAGAGGCTAAAAATTGGTAGATAAGTGATAAGCTATACTATCAAGCTTTATAGTGAAATCGATGTTTTCAACATGGCAGCAGTCAGGAACTTGAATTTGAACAGGAGCAAAATTAAGAATTCCATTTATTCCCGCAAGAATCAACTGATTTGCAACACTTTGAGCAGCACTTGCAGGTGTTGCTATTACGCCTATGTTGACGTTCCTTTCCTTCACCACCTCTTCTAGCTCTTCTATGTGATTTATAATAAGACCGTTAGGCAATCTTTTACCAACCTTATTAGGATCGACATCGAAGGCAGCCACAAAGATATAGCCATGTTTTACAAAATTGCCGTATCGAATAAGAGCAAGCCCTAGATTACCAACTCCTATCATAGCAAGGTTCCAGGTTCTATTGAGCCCCAGGATATTCTTTATTTGATGAATCAGGTCAGCTACTTTGTAACCAACTCCTCGAACCCCAAATTCACCAAAGTAGGCAAGATCTTTCCTTATCTGGGCAGGGTTTACACTACACTGCCTTGCTAATTTCTCGGAGGAAACAACTTCAATATCCTCCTCCATCAACTCCTGGAGCACCCTTAAATATACCGAAAGGCGGTTAATAGTAGCTAATGGTATCTTTGCGAATTTCATAGCAGGCCTTAATACCCGAAAATGCTACGGCAGTTTTTTGCTGCCGTAGCATTTTTTATCGCTTTACTTTGCCAAACCTGCAACAGCCTGCACTAACTTGCTTGCAGGATTTGCGTAGATCAAAATAAGAGCTATAACAAGAGCGTAAATTGTCAAGGACTCAATCATAGCGAAGCCGATGAGCATTGTAACGGTAAGTTTTCCAGAGGTTTCAGGATTTCTTGCAATACCCTGGAGAGCACCGCTTGAGGCAATACCCATACCAACACCACAACCACAAGCAGCAAAGGTGATAGCTAGACCTGCTGCAATGGCGGAACCGGTGAAGAAGTTAATACCTGCTACCGTAACATCTCCTCCTCCTGCCGCTTTTTCTGCAGCAAAAGCCATAGCAGTAAGAGCAACCATCCACAAAAATGTCATGAAACTAACTTTACGAACCATACCAACAGCCTCCTTTGATTTTGGATTTTATTTAAACCATCCGGCCTTCCCTTCTCCATATTAGTGATGAGCTTCTTCCATAGCGCCTGCAAAGTACATTATGGAAAGAACGCAGAATATAAAAGCCTGGATAAAACCAGTAAACAATCCTAATACCATCATTGGCAATGGCGCCAGATATATACCAGCCAGAACAAAAAGTATAGCTAGCACCAGCTCCTCACCAAAGATGTTTCCAAAAAGTCGCACCGATAGGCTCACCACTCTCAGTAGATGAGTAATAACTTCTATAGGAAACATGAGGGGTGTGAGCCAAATCATGGGACCCATGAAGTGTTTAATGTATTTTATCCCATGAAACTTAACACCAATTATGTGAGTAAGAGCCACAACAATAATAGCAGGAGCCAAGGTAGTGTTTAGATTAGCGGTAGGAGCATAGAACCCTGGAATCATTCCAAGGTAATTACTACAAAGTATAAAGATTCCAAGTGAGGCTATCAAAGGAAATAAAAATCTTCCCTCTTCCCCTGTGATACCAACCATGAAATCTTCTATTCCCGTAAGAACAGTTTCAAAAAAGTTCTGTCCACGCTCAGGAACCATCTCAATCTTTTTGCCAACAAACCAGGCTATACCAATAAGGATAATCATAATAAACCATGTGTGAATGACATGGGGAAGAAGGATCTTTTGAAGCGTTGTTTGAGCTTCATCGGCAGTCATAACTACCGGTATCCCTAACTTTTGTAAAAGCATGCATAAAAACAGAACCGGATGCTCCATCTTCTATCCCTCTCTTCTTAAAACTGTCTTAATAACCATCTCACCGGCTATCCCAATAAAGCTTAACATAAAAGCAAAAACCCCGCTTGAAAAAGCTAAAGGTTCCACAACTTTCAAGTGTATAAGAAGCCAAACCACAAAAACCACCACCAAATATCTTAAATAACACTTGGCAAAAACAATAATTTTACTTTTCGGCTTTTTAGGCCTGTTGAAAATCCTATCTAACTGCCACTCCAAGACATCCATATTAATGGTCAAAAGAGCCCATCCAGCAAACACACTAAAGCCTGCTTTCCTAGAAACCAAAAACCCTAGCGCCGTTGCCAAAAACCCAAGGCATAAATTCAAAACCCTAATCCTTTTAACAAGAGCCCTTCCCTCTATCTCCAAGGCTAATACTTCTCTTTCTCTATCTCTTTGGTATGTTTCTTTGCAAAACGATAATACTCTCTGAACCCCGCTATAATACCAAAAACCATAAAAATCATCGTCAGCCAGGGCATCGTCCCTAGCCATTTATCAAGCCAATATCCTATTGCTAGGCCTATAAAAGTGCCAGAGACAATATAAAGCCCAACTACAGAGGCTTTTACTAACTTCTTTAAATATTCTCTCGTATCTTCTTTCATAATGCCTACTAGTGTAAATATTCACAACTTTCACCTAGCACATTTCTCACTATTAAGTCAACCCTTTTTCGTTAGCTACCACCTCTAAAGCTTCTTTTATGGCATCTACAGTATATTCAATATCCTCCATGCTATGGGAGATGCTTACGAAAAAAGCCTCAAACTGGGAAGGAGCAATATAAACTCCCTTTTCAAGAAGAAGATTAAAAAATTTGCTGTAAATTTTCAGATCGCATCCCTTAGCATCATCAAAATTTTTCACAGGCCTATCTATAAAGAAGCCACATCCCATAGAACCAATTCTTTGAATGGTAACAGGCACCCCCTTTTCAAGGGATGCTTTCCTTATACCCTCTTCAAGATACCTGCCTTTTTTTTCAAGTTCTTCGTAGATACTTTGGTTTTCAAGTATCCTCAAATTAGCAAGGCCTGCAGCCATCGCCAAAGGATTTCCAGAAAGAGTCCCTGCTTGATAAACAGGTCCATCAGGAGCAACATGTCTCATCAAGTCTTCAGATCCTCCGTAGGCACCAACAGGAAGACCTCCTCCAATGATCTTTCCAAGACAGGTAATATCAGGTCTGACATTAAAATAAGCTTGAGCTCCTCCAGAAGATATCCTAAAGCCTGTAATGACTTCATCGAATATAAGAAGAGAACCATATTGATCGCACAGCTCTCTTAGCCCCTGGAGAAATCTTTCTTCTGGCAACACCACCCCCATATTTCCAGCTACAGGCTCAACAATTATACAGGCTATGTCCTGCCCCTGCTCTTTCATCACACTTTCCAAAGAAGTTATATCATTATAGGGCACAACAATGGTGTTAGAAACAGCTTCGGGAGGAACCCCTGCACTTCCGGGAATTCCGAAGGTAGCCACACCGGAGCCAGATCTCGTAAGCAAGAAATCACTATGGCCGTGGTAACAACCATCAAACTTTACTATTTTTTTCCGACCTGTAACACCCCTAGCAAGCCTTATAGCGCTCATGGTAGCTTCTGTGCCGGAATTTACAAAACGAACAACCTCTACCGATGGAACCATTTTAACCACCTGTTCAGCCATCTCAACTTCTAACTTACAGGGAATCCCATAGGATGTTCCCTTACGGGCTGTCTCTTCTATCGCTTTCACAACCTCAGGAAAGGCATGACCTAAGATTAGAGCTCCCCAGGAACAAACATAATCTATATATCTATTGCCGTCTTCATCCCAAATGTAAGCCCCCTTAGCTTCCATTACAAAAATAGGATAGCTCCCTACAGCCTTTGCAGACCTTACGGGACTGTTTACTCCCCCTGGCAAAACCTTACAGGCTCTCTCATAAAGCTCTTTAGACCTAAGTCTTTCCATAAAGTTCTCCTTCGTTAAGCTAATTTAATCTCAAATTGTTCATGATGAAAGGTTGGATCAGGTTGTAAATATATCCTCGCCTGCATCTTCTCCTCTAAGGCTTCAAAGGAAGCCCTTTCCTCATCGTAAAAAAGGCTTAGCACGTCGGGATGGGCTTTGATAAGGATATTCTTACCAAAAAATTCTTCCCTTTCTTTTTCTATCGCTCTGAAAATCTCGTAGCATATAGATTGTTTCGACTTAATATAGCCCGTTCCCTCACAATATGGGCATGGTTCTTTCAAGAGTCTTTCTATACTTTCTCTGGTTCTTTTCCTGGTCATCTCTACAAGACCAAACTCAGACATAGGAAGAATCTTTGTTTTACTCCTATCCTTCTTAAGAGCATCAACAAGAGCATTGAAAACTCTCTCCCTATTGGAGGGTTTCTCCATATCTATAAAATCTATGATGATGATACCACCTATATTTCTAAGCCTTAGCTGACAGGCAATCTCCTGAACAGCCTCTAGATTGGTCTTTAATATAGTTTCCTCAAGATTTCTTTTCCCAACATAACGACCAGTGTTTACATCTATGGCGGTAAGAGCTTCTGTAGTCTCAATTACTATATAACCACCAGACTTAAGCCACACCTTTTTATCAAGAGCTCTTTGAATCTCCATTTCTATGCCATAGAAATCAAAGATAGGCTGGCTTCCTCTATAAAGTTCTACGTTGTATTTCAAGGTAGGTGCAAAGGTCTCAAGAAAATCAATAATTTTATTATACTCCTCTTCGGAATCTACAATAAGCTTTTCTACCTCCTTTGCAAAAAGATCACGAACCGCTCTCAAGGTTATGTCAAGCTCTTTATAAAGTAGCGATGGAACGGGTGCCCTTGATGCCTTATCTTTTATATTTTCCCATATCTTTAAAAGAAACTCCATCTCTGCAGAAAGCTTTTCCCTATCAGCTCCTTCAGCAGCAGTTCTTACAATAAACCCCACATTGGGAGGTTTTATCGAACTCATTATGTCCCTTAGGCGAGACCTTTCATTTTCATCCTCTATCCTTCTTGAAACTCCAACATGGTTTACAAGAGGCATTAAAACAAGCCTTCTACTTGGAAGGGTTATATTGGTAGTTACCCTTGCACCTTTAGTTCCCAAAGGTTCCTTCGAAATCTGAACAATTATATCCTGACCCTCCCTAAGAAAATCCTCTATTGAAGCAATCTCTATCGTGTCGGAAAAGCCATAACTATCTAAGTCCTCCCTACATTCCAGCTCTTGAAATTCCTTAAAAAACTCATCGCTTCTTATAATAAGATCGGCAACATGCAAAAAAGCTGCCTTTTCAAGTCCAATATCCACAAAGGCAGATTGCATCCCAGGAAGCACCTTAAGAACCCTTCCCTTGTAAATGTTTCCCGCAATTCCTTTATCAGAGGGTCTTTCCACATAAAATTCAACAACATGGCCATCCTCAACAATTGCCACCCTTGTTTCATATTTTCTTGCATTGATTACTAGTTCTGAAGGCATATTTTATCTTCTCCTAAAACAACATATCCCACCTTCGCTATTTTAAGTTTCCTTGTAAAATCATCGCTAAACCCCAAAGAAGCCATTAAATCTGAGGGTCTAAAAAAACATCCATCACTTTCCAAAAAAAGAAGCTCAACGGAAGAAAGGCCTATCTTAGAAAAATCAAGCCAGATCTTTTCTGCAGGGAAAATTTTATCTTTTTTTCTCAGTTCAAAAGTTATCCTTCTAAGCCAGGCTTCCTCAAGTTTTCTTATATTATCCTCCTCAAGACCTTCCACAACATACTTAACCAAACGTTCCTTAGAACCAACTTCTTTCTTATCCTCTAGACCCACATAAATAATCTTTAAACCTTCAGGAAGCTCTCGATTCCATCTTTCTATTATTTCTCCAGGAAAAAGCTTCTCCTGAAGAGCTACCCAACCTTCTTCAAAATAGCTCTCCATACCAACAGGCAAAGCTTGAACAAAGGAAATTCTAGGATGGGGGTGAAATCCTTGGGAAAAAACAAGGGGAAGCTTAGCCCTTCTAAGAGACCTCTCGAAGAGGCGCTGAAGATCCGTTTGACTTATATATCTGGCACGTCCAAGCTTTTGATAAACAAATCTATACCAAAAAACTCCTTTTTCCTTTTCTGCCTTTACTACAAATTTTGATACTTCAATGGCAGGAGTTTTATCGTAAAGAAGTGGCTTTATATGTTCAAAATCGCATACGCCACAACTACTACATCCTCTAAACCGACAATCCTCTGTAAATTCATAGGAAAGGGCTTTGTTTTTTTCTTCTTCAAGAAAATCCCTCGAAACACCACAAGATATATGTTCCCACGGAAGAATCTCAAGGGAATTTATAGTCCTTTGGGCAAAAAAGTATGGATCTAGCCCCTCTGCTAAAGAAGCCTTTAGCCAAACATTCTCTTTAAAAAGCTCTGTCCAACCATCCATTCGAGCTCCCATCTTCCAGGCTCTCCATATAACCTTGGAAAGCCTCCTATCACCTCTTGCCAGAACAGCCTCCCAGAAACTCTGAGCTGGTTCATGCCACTTTAATTCCACGCCTTTTAACTTCTTAAATCTTTCCATCAGAAAACTAATCTTATCCTTGATATAATCTCTTTCTCTTTGGCCAAACCATTGAAAGGGCGTATGAGGCTTTGGAACAAAAGTAGAAACGCCTACGTGTAAACCACCCCTGTAGGGCTTTCCCATCTTCCAGAGTTCTTCACAAAGGCAAACTATGCCATCAACGTCGCTATCTTCCTCAAAGGGAAGTCCTATCATAAAATAGAGTTTTATAAGCTTCCATCCTAGCTTGAAGGCCTCTTCAGAGGTTTTTAAAAGCTCTTCCGTGGAAATATCTTTATTGATAGCCTTTCTAAGCCTTTCTGTTCCAGCCTCTGGTGCTAGAGTAAAACCAGTTTTTCTGATTTCCCTTATGGACTTCATAATCTCTGAAGAAAGGGTTCCTACCCTGAGAGAAGGAAGGGACAGAGAAACCTTTTTGTCATAAAAGGCTTTTATAAGACTATCAACAAGGCTTGAGATGGCACAATAGTCGCCTGCACTAAGAGAAAGTAAGCCAACTTCCTCGTAACCAGTATTTTCAAGTATTTTAAGGATCTTACAGAAAACCTCCTCAGGCCTTCTTTCTCTTACAGGGCGATAGATAAAGCCTGCTTGACAGAATCTGCAACCTCTAGTGCAACCTCTTGCTATTTCCACTGTCAATCTATCATGGACTACTCCACAGGTTGGAACCAACTCAGATTCAAACAAAGGAGATTGAGTATCAAGATCTTGAATCACCCTTTTTGTAACTTGCTTGTAATCTTCATAAAGAGGCTTTATCTCGGCAATTTCTCCATCTGGCTTGAAACTAACAGAAAAGAAGGAAGGTATGTAAACACCTGGAATTTTTCTTATTTCTTCCAAGAATTCTATTCTTTTTCGCTTTTTGCTACTTTTCCACTCTCTAAAAACCTTGGTAATTTCCAGGACTACCTCTTCACCCTCTCCTATGACCAGGAAGTCAAAAAAATCAGCAACAGGTTCGCTATTGAAGACACAGGGACCGCCACCAGCCACCCAGGGATCTTCTTCTTGACGATCCTTAGACCAAACTGGAATACCCCCTAACTGAAGAGTAGTAAGAACGTTGGAATAACTTAGCTCATATTGGAGGCTAAAACCTACAAAATCAAAATCCTTAAGGGGATAGCCCGTTTCAATGCCTCTAAGAAACTCACCGGAGGCAACAAGTTTTTCCTCCATATCAGGCCAGGGAGTGTAAACCCTATCCGCCAAGACTTCTTCCTGGCTATTCAAAATATGATAAAGTATTTTCAAACCAAGATGGCTGAAGCCAACCTCATAAACATCGGGAAAGGCAAGAACCCACCTTACATCGACCTGAGACCATTTTTTACGATAAGCATTAAACTCTAAGCCAACATATCTTATTGGCTTGGTAACTTCGAGAAGATTAAACTTATCCATGTTAAACTCTCATATGTCTATTTTGGATGGACTTTAGCTTACTAGAAATATCCCTCCCCCACTTTTTTGTCAATTTTGAGCAAAAAAGTTCAAGAGTTCTCAAGAAAAAGAGAAAGACTTAGCACGTGGTAACTTTATTTGTTCTTGCATTATCAATTTTAGCATGCTAAAGGTTTTTATGTATCTAAAGTGGGTTTCTTATGTTTACTGAATAAGCCTATAGAGGAGGAAAAGAATGAAGGTATTTGTTGGAGGGCTTGGCGCAGCTTTTTTGGGCATCATAGGAATTTTTATGTTTTTCAAATACTTTTTGCAACTTATTGCAGGTGCCCTTCCCTTGGCTCTTCTTCTAGGCGGAATCATGGCAGCCTATTTAGGTTACGATGAAGTAAAAGACCAGGTAAATATTCCTTTTTTAAAGAAAAAAGGTTCTGAAACTCCTTCTTCAGGAACAGCAGAATCCGAAATTAGTAAATACAAAGAAGAGCTTGAAAAATATAAAGAAGAAGTAGAAAAGCTTAAAGCAGAACTTCAGAAAAAAGAATAATTCTATCAAACCGCCCCAAAAGGGCGGTCTTTTTTCATACATGAGCGGATGCCCAGTTATCTCCAAAACCGAACTCAACAAGAAGGGAAACCTTTAAAGTGCACGCCCTCTCCATAAGATCTTTAACTAATTGAGGAACAATAGATAGTTCGTCTTCTGCCACTTCAAAAACTAGTTCATCATGAACCTGTAAGATGAGCCTTGAACGAAGTTTTTCCCGCCTAAAGGCTTCGTAAATATCAACCATCGCTTTTTTAATAATATCAGCTGCTGTGCCCTGAATAACCGTATTGATGGCAAGCCTTTCTCCTTGCTGGGCAACTGTTTTGTTCTTGCTCTGGATTTCAGGAATCCACCTTTTCCTACCAAAAAGAGTCTTTACATATCCCTTTTTTCCCGCCTCTTTAACAATATTTTCAGTAAAGGCTTTAACGCCTTTATACCGTTCAAAGTATCTTTCAATGATTTGCTTTGCTTCCGATTGGCTTATTCCCAAAGTCTTTGAAAGCTTGTAAGGACCCATGCCGTAAATTATTCCAAAGTTTATCGTCTTAGCCTGCCTTCTCATATCAGGGGTAACATCATCGTAGGAGACTCGAAAAATCTCAGAAGCAGTTCTCTTATGAATGTCTTCGCCCCGTTCGAAGGCCTCTATAAGGCCGTCATCGCCACTGTAGTGGGCAAATATGCGAAGTTCTATCTGGGAATAGTCCGCAGATAAAAGCTTAAACCCCTCAGCAGGAATAAAAGCCTCTCTTATCCTTCTTCCTTCTTCTGTTCTTACGGGAATGTTTTGAAGATTAGGATTAGAACTACTAAGCCTTCCCGTAGCTGTAACTGTCTGGTTGTAAGAGGTATGAATCCTTTTGGTTACAGGATTTATGAGTTCCGGCAATTTATCAACATAGGTGTTTTTTAGCTTAGCCAGGGTTCTGTAAGCCAAAATTTCCTGAGCAATAGGATGATGGAGAGCAAGTTCTTCTAAAACAAGCATATCTGTAGAAAGCCCTGTTTTGGTCTTTTTTATGGGAGGAAGCTTCAGTTTCTCAAAAAGAATGTAACTAAGCTGTTTTGGAGATTGAATATTAAAGGGTTCACCAACTATTCGATAGATTCGTTCCTCCTGCTCCTCCAGCCTAATGGCCAACTCTTTGGAAAGATCTCTAAGCCTTTCAGCATCCACCAGAACACCATGATATTCCATCTCTGCAAGCACCTTCACAAGGGGGAGCTCTATTTTTTCGTAAAGCTCATAAAGTTCTTCTTCCTCAAGCTTTTTTTTCAATAGGGGAATAAGCCTTTGAACAACCTCCGCATCAGCTCCTGCGTATTCAGCAGCCTTCTGCAGGGGAATTTCATAGAAGGCTACCTGTCTTTTTTTGGAACCCTCTTCAACAGTAGTGACCTCGTCATAGGTTTTCATGGTTTCACCAAGATATTTTTCAGCGATCCATTTCAATTTGTGAGCGTGTTGACCAGGCTCAAGAAGATAACTAGCAACCATGGTATCAAAGGAAACCTCTGGGATTTCTATACCCCATTTTTTGAAAACAACCATTTCATATTTAAGGTTTTGACCGTATTTTGAAATATCCTTACTTTCCAGTATTTCCTTGAAATGTCGAATAAACTCATCTTTTAGAGTCCCATCGTAAAGGTGTATATAAAAAGCTTCCATAGGCTCTACGGAAACAGCACATCCTACGATTTCAGCTTCAATAGGGTTTTCCGAGGTGGTTTCAATATCTATAGAAAACCCCTTCTTTTGTTTTACAAGCTCCGAAAGCTTCTTTAACTCCTCTGGGCTCTTTATTATGTGGATAATCCTTCCTGATTCTTCAACTTTTTCTTTTCTTTCCTCTGGTTTTTCTCTTCTGAAACTCTTCATAAAGCTCTTAAAGCCAAGCTCCTCGTAAAACTCCAGCAAGGCTTCTTCTTCAGGCTGACCGGCGGTAAGAAAGTCTATACTTATCTTGTCGGAAAAATCCTTCTTAAGGGCAATAAGGGATCTTGAAAGAAAATACTGCTCCTTGTTTTCAAGGATCTTTTTAACCAAGAAAGGCTCTCCAAAATCCTCTCCTTTGCTAGCTCTTTCTATAAGCTCTTCCACGGAATTGACCTTTTCCAGTAATTTAAGAGCGCCCTTTTCTCCAATACCAGCAATACCGGGAACATCATCACCCTTGTCCCCAACTATTGCCAAAAAATCTAACATCTTGGAAGGAGGCACACCAAATTTTTCTAAAACTACACTCTCATCATACCAGATGTCCCTTTGGGGATCCCACTGAACCACCTCGGGCGACCTTATAAGCTGATGAAGATCCTTATCCCCAGAAACTATAACTACCCTGTAACCCTCCCGAAGAGCCCAATCAACAACAGAACCTATAAGGTCGTCAGCCTCGTAGCCGGGTTCTTCCCATCTTGGAATGCCAAGAAGACCTATTAGCTTTTTTATGTAATCAACCTGAACAATAAGATCTTCCGGCATTTTCTCTCGCCGTTTCTTATAGTCACTATAGATATTGTGGCGAAATTTTGGACCGGGAGCATCAAAAAAGACGCAAATATAACGGGGTCTTTTTTCCTTAAGAACCTTTTGTAACATCTGGGCAAAACCGTAAATTGCCTTAGTTGGAAGCCCCTTAGGGCTGGTAAGAGACCCCTTTATGGCATAATAGGCTCTGTAAAGGTAGGAACTTCCATCTACAAGGTATATTATCCTTTCCTCTTCCATGGTCTCTCTTCTCAATCAAGAGGTGGCATTAGATATTCAAGGTTTACATTACTCATAGCTCTAAAAACATTTCCCCGGATTTTTTTGTTCTCTTTGTAAACAAGGGAAAGCCACTTTTTTATACTACTTCTTTTGCTGTTTCCAGCAGATGGACAGGGATTAGCAAAATATTGTAACCCCTTTGAAACAACAAACTTTTCTATCTTGGAAGAAGGTATAAGCACAAGGGGTCTTATGACGGTTATTTTCCCATTAAAGAAGTTTTGCTTTGGAAGCATCGTTGAAACCTGACCGGAATAAAAGATATTGATAAAAAAGGTTTCTATAAAGTCGTCCTGGTTGTGACCAAAGGCAATTTTAGTAAAACCCCTTTCGAAGGCTTTTTTAAATAAAATCATTCTTCTAAGTCGAGCACAAAGAAAGCAAGGGTTTTCTCTGTTAATTGAACTATGGGCTTTAAGGCCGAAATCAGTTTCTACCACTTCATAGGAAACATCTTGATCTTCAAGATACTTTCTTACCTTTTCAGCCATTTCTTTATCGAAGCCAAGATCTACATATATAGCAAAAAGCTCATATTTTATAGGTATGTAACTTAAGCGAGTCTTTAAAAGATGAAGAAGAACAACACTATCCTTTCCTCCCGAAAAGGCAACAGCAATTTTGTCGCCATCTTCTATCAGACCATAGCCATGGATAGCCTTTCCAAAAAAATGCCTTATTTCCTGTTCCAAATAACCGCCCATAATTCAATCCATCAAAGAGAATCTACAAGGGAACCTTGGAAGTTAAGATATTCCACTGCCCTTCTTAGGCCTCCCAGGGTTAGATCCTCCATGTAGAAGATATTTCCAATACGCCGGATGGTTATACTTTCGTAAGGCCAGTATTTCTTTTGAATAGGATTTAACCAAACACTTGCTGGAAAAGCCTTTCTTAGCTCCTGAAGCCACTGATAACCTGGTTTTCTTACAGCGGTATAAATGTCTATAGAACCAAAGGAAGCCATAAGTTCTGAGGGCGCCATGTTTGCATCTCCTATGATAATTAGGCGAGCTTTCGGTCCCATTCTAATCAGGTCTTCCCATTTGAGAGGCTTTGTTCTAGGAGGATCTATATAGACCTGGCCATATATACAGTTATGAAAATAATAGTAGCGAACATTTTCGAAAGAATCCTTGATCCTTCTAAAAATGGTTTTAACGATGGGAATGTAAGGGGTCATAGAGTATCCGCCATTGTCAAGAAGAACAACAATTTCTATGCGATTTCTTAACTCTCTTCTAAAGACAAGCTCGATTTCACCCCCATTTTTTGCGGTCTTGTAGATAGTTTCATCTACATCAAGCTCTGAAAGTGGTCCTACTGGTCTTAAACTCTTCATGCTAGAAAGAATTTGTCGAATATTTTCCTTGGTAAGGGGAGCATCATCGCTATAGTTTATATACCGTCTTTCTCCTATTACCTTTCGTGCGGTGCCGTGAACACTTGAACCAAATACCCTTATACCTCCCTCAGTAACCCTTTTACCACTATGGCCAAAGGGAGAACCTCCACCACTTCCTATCCATCTGTTTCCCCCATGATGTTCTCCACGCTGGGAAAGGGCTATTTCCCAAAATCTTCTTATTAAATCTTCAAGGGAGCTTTCCTGAAGCTCTTTAATACCAATCTTTCCTTGAGAGATTTCCTCTTGGAGCCATTTACTGAAGGGTTTAGATTCTAGAAGCTCTTCCCAACATTTAACGGAAAGTTCCCTCTCTTCGCCATAGAAATATTGCTTGAAGGCTTGCTCAAAGAGATCGTAGTGTTCTGTTCTTTTCACAAATATAAGCCTCATAACCAGGAAAAGGGTATCAATGTCCCTTACAAGACCTTTGCTGAAGGCTTTATAAAAGTCCAGGATCTGCTGAAGGGTTACAGGGATACCAACGTCTTTTAGATGGTAGAAAAACCTTATCATTTAAAACCTTTCCTTTTTCTTTATTCCCTTAAACTTCAGAATGTCTTCTGTTCTTTTAAGAAGGGTGCCAATGAAAGGAATATCTTTGCCAGCACCGGGACCTTTGATGTTTCTAATCTTAAGAGCCCCTATCCAATTAAGAAGCTCTGCTGTAGCGGGAGGTTTTTCAAAATCCTGCTCCCTAAGCCTGTAAAAAGTCGTAAGGCATGCTTCAATGAAAGCATCGGAAAGATCAGGATAATGAAGCTTTACTACAATAAACATCTCTTCAGGCGATGGAAAGGGAATGTAATGACAAAAACAACGTCTGAGAAAAGGATCGGAAAGCTCTCTTTTGGCATTACTTGTTATGATAATTATGGGCTTTACCTTTGCCTCAACTTTGTAATTTATCTCCCTTATTATAAAGGATCCTTCTTCTAAGACATCCAGCAGATTATCCTGGGTATCAGAGTCGGTTTTATCGATCTCATCAAGAAGAAGCACCCTTTTTTCCTCTGCTATAAAGGCCCTTCCTATTGGACCAAATCTTATATAATCCCATATATTGTCAACATTTCTTCCTGAGTTTCCTGGTCCAAATCTTGAATCATTTAACCGCAACACTGTATCATAAACATAGCAAAGTTCTTCGCCTTTAAAGGTAGATTTACATCTTGCCTCTTCTACTTTGAGACCAAGAGCTCTTGCTATCTCGAAGGCAAGGCTTGTTTTACCAGTTCCAGCCTCACCTGTAAGGAGCAAAGGCTTTTCCATGGCAATAGCAATGTTGACAATTTCTTTTAGTTCAGGATTTAGGTAGTAGCGGTCTGTTCCTTCAAAAAGATATTCTCCCATTGAGAAAATCCTCCAATCACTAGAAATTTGACATTTTTAGATTCTCAATTTTTGAAAACATTTTCAAGAGAAACTCTGTTGATTATAATGCCATGGATGGGAGAAAGAGGTTATGAAAAGCGTTCCTTATCAAAGCAAGGAGGGATTTACACTTTTTGAGTTTCCCATGCTTGGAAAGCTGCCCTTTTTAGTTTATGGCATCTTTGGAAGGACAGGAGGAATAAGTCCACCACCTTATGACAGCCTAAATGTAGCCCTATCTACAGGCGATGAAAAAGAAAATGTTCTCCATAACATTAAAGCTATCAAGGACTACCTAGGCGTTGACATTATTGTTACTTGCCAGCAAGTTCACGGAAAAAAGATTTTGGAAATAGACCAAAAGTTCTTAAAGGAAAGGCTTTCAAACGGGAGCTGGCTTATAAACGTAGGAGAAGCTGATGGCATGATGACAGCTCTTCCATCTGTAGGACTCATGATCAAGGTGGGAGACTGTCAACCTGTGTTCTTGATAGATCCTGTAAAAAGGGTAATTTCAAATGTTCATTGTGGATGGAGAGGAAATATCCATAATATTGTAGAAGAAGCTGTAAAGAAAATGATTTATTTTTATGGCTCCAGCCCTAAAGACTTAATCGCTACCATTGGACCATCCCTCGGTCCTTGTTGTTTTGAGTTCTTAACTTACAAAGACTTTCTCCCTAAAGAGTTTTGGAAATATCAGTCCAGGCCGTATTACTTTAATTTCTGGGAAATAACAAAGGCTCAGCTTCAAAGGGCTGGCTTAGAAGAGCAAAACATACTAATAAGTGGATGGTGCACAAAATGCCATTCAGAATATTTCTTTTCTTACAGACGCCTTAAAAGAAGTGGCAGGATGGGAGCAGTTATAGCATTGAAGGAAGGGCGATGAGAAAACATCAAGAAAAAGCTCAAGTTTTAGAAAATAAGCAACTTACTGAAAATATTTATAATCTTTCCCTAAGAGCTCCTTCTATAGCAAAAGAAGCAAGGGCTGGTCAGTTTGTAATGGTAAGAATAAACGATGGTTTCGATCCCTTTTTAAGACGCCCCTTTTCAATCTTCGATATGGCGAAAGAAGAAGGGATCATAAAGATACTTTATAGAATTGTGGGCAAGGGAACGAGCATACTTGCTACTAAAAGGGCTGGAACATTTCTTGATGTTATTGGTCCTTTAGGTAATGGCTTTTGGTTTCCTTCTAAAGACTTAAAGGTAGCATGGTTTATTGCAGGTGGAATAGGCATTGCTACTTTGATACCCTGTATTAAAGCTTTAAGAGAAAGATCACATCATACAAAGGTTGTGCTTTTTTATGGCGCAAAATCAGCTTCTGATTTTATAAACATTGAGGAATTTAAAGAAATATGCCATGAGATTAAATACTCTACCGATGATGGAAGTTATGGATTTTGCGGTTCAGCTTTGGGCTGTGCTATTGATAACTTCGGAAAGTGCGAAGAAAAACCTTCCTATGTTTATGCCTGCGGACCTCCAATAATGTTGAAACATCTTGCCAGATGGGTTATGGATCAAGGAATACCTTCTCAATTTTCCCTTGAATCCCTTATGGGCTGTGGCGTTGGAGCCTGCCTAGGTTGTGCCATTCCTAAGAAAACCTCTTCTTTAGAGCCTTCTTATGTTCATGTATGTTTTGAAGGTCCAGTTTTTTCACCGGAGGTTATAGAGTGGTCAAAAATGTAGATCTTTCAGTTGATCTTGGCTTTGTCAGGCTAAAAAACCCAGTGATGGTAGCTTCCGGAACCTTTGGCTACGGAAGGGAATTTGCTGATTTTGTATCCCTCGAGAAACTTGGAGCTTTAGTTGTCAAAGGAATATCTTTAAAACCAAGAGGGGGTAATCCTCCACCAAGGCTTTGCGAGGTAACTGGAGGACTTATTAATTCGATAGGTCTTGAAAATGTTGGAGTAGAAGTTTTCCTGTCAGACAAACTTCCTTATCTTCAGAAAAGAAATGTTACTGTTATTGTGAACATCTTTGGAGAAACCCTTGAAGAATATGCAAAAGTAGCAGAAATGCTTGATGGGAAAGAAGGCATCACGGGGCTGGAGGTAAACATAAGTTGCCCCAATGTCCATGCAGGAGGTATCCACTTTGGGGCACGGCCTGAAATGGCTCAAGAAGTTGTAAGGACTGTAAAAAGCTCAACAAAACTTCCCGTAATAGTTAAGCTCTCTCCGCAGGTTTCTTCGATAGCTGAAATGGCACAAGCTGTAGAAGAGGCTGGAGCTGATGCTATATCTTGTATCAACACAGTGCCAGCCATGGCGGTAGATATCCGAACCAGAAAACCTAAACTAGGAGCTGTTACTGGGGGACTTTCTGGTCCTGCTATCAAGCCAATTGCTCTTCGTTGTGTCTACGAAGTGGTAAGGGCTGTAAAGATTCCGGTTATTGGAGTTGGTGGCATATCAGACTATAGGGACGCTTTGGAATTTTTGCTTATAGGTGCAAAGGCTATTCAAGTAGGCACAGCCAATCTTATAAATCCTCGAATATCAATAGAAATACTTGAAAGGATAGAGCAATTTCTGATGGAGGAAAATCTATCCTCAATAGAGGAGTTCATAGGAAAGTTGATCACCCCTTAGGATCGCCTGATAGGCTAGTCTCATTTAGGGCTGTTTTTGCTAAAGCCACAGCCAAGTTAAAGGATTGACTAACAAGCTTTTTTATTGCAATCATCAATTTAGATTGTTTTGGTAGCCAAATTTTAACAATCCTTCAAAAGGGAGGGTTCCAATGAAGAAGGTTTTATTTGTTCTTTTTTTAGTATTCTCAATGGCTGGATGGACTTTCGCCAAGGAAGAGATCAAACTTGGGGTTGTAACCAAACCGGGCTCTGCCCAGAATGTCTGTGCTGAAAAATTTAAAGAGATCCTTGAAAGTAAAACTTCCAAATACGAAGTTAAAATATATCATAGCGCTTCTCTTGGAACGGAAACAGAAATCCTCCAGCAGATTCAACTTGGCACTGTTCATATGGGCATAATAACTTCGGGACCCTTCGATGTTTTTCTTCCAGAGGTAAGGGTTATTGACTATCCCTTTCTTTTTGAAAGCTATGAACAGGTTGATGCTGTTTTAGACAGAAAGCCTGGCAAAGAACTTCTAAAAAGGCTTGAAAGGGTTGGCTTTAAAGGGCTTTCCTTTTCTGAAAATGGTTTTAGACATCTTACCAACAACAAAAGGCCTGTCCATTCCGCAAAGGATGTGGAAGGGTTAAAGATAAGGGTTATGGAATCTATTTTGCACAAAGAGCTTTGGAGGCTCCTGGGAGCCAATCCAACACCTATGGGATGGCCTATTTATACAGAGCTTCAGCAGGGAACAATTGATGGTCAAGAAAATCCCCTCTGGGTAATATGGACATACAAGCTCTACGAAGTTCAAAAATACCTTTCTCTTACAAAGCACGTTTACTCAGCTCACATAGACATTGCCAATCTAAAATGGTTTCAAAGCCTTCCCCCAGAAGACCAAAAATTAATAGAAGAATCTATGATTGAAGCAAGTCGCTATCAAAGAAAGTGGAATAGAAATAACGAGGCAATCTTTTTGAAAAATCTCAAAGAAGCGGGCATGATTGTTGATGAAAACCCAGATATCGAATCTTTTAGGGCAAAGGTAAAGGATATTCAAAAACTGGATATCTTCCAGGTAAAAGAGGTTCAAGAGATTATGCCCCTTTTTATGACAAAGTAGTTTTTATGGAGAGGCTCTATAGTTTTTTCCTGAAGGCTAGCAATCTTTTGAATAAGATAGTGGAAATCGCTATATTTGTTATGGGCACCCTGATGGCGGTGATAATGGGTGCCCAAGTCATCGCTAGGTATGTCTTTAACCATTCTATATTCTGGTCGGAGGAAGTTGGAAGAATTATTCTTATTTGGCTTTCCTTTCTTGGAGCTACCGTTGCCCATAAGAGAAAACTTCATGTTGGAGTGGATTTCCTGGTAAGGAAACTTCCTCCAAAGGCAAAAAGATTAATTTATTTTTTGGTATTTGCCCTTTGCCTTTCCTTTTTTACAATGATGGTTATAGTAGGACTTAGGTTTGTGCTGTTTGCAACTTTCCAAAGAACTGCCGCTTTAGGCATTCCCTTTTCGTTTACCTATTCGGTTATACCTTTAAGTGGAATTATTTTCATCATCCACTCTATAAGCCACTTCATTGAATTTATTAAAAACAGATAATTTACCAGGACAGGCAATCCCTTCCCCTTTGTTTAGATTTATATAGGGCTATGTCAGCTAGCTTTATGCATTCATCAATAGATTGTCCCTTTTCAAAAACACTTACTCCCCCACTTACGGTAAGTCTTAGTCTTTCGCTAGTATAAAAAATATCCGCCTTTCTAATTGATTCTATAATCCTACTTCCAACCAAAATAGCCTGCTCTATGTCAGTTTCAGGAAGCAATACAAGAAATTCTTCACCACCCCACCTTCCACAGGTATCTTCTTTCCTTATATTTGCCAAAATACATTTTGCTATCTCTACAAGACATCTGTCGCCTGCCTCATGGCCATACTCATCGTTGATAGCCTTAAAATGATCTATATCCAGCATAATTATAGAAAAAACCCTGCCATGTCTTTCCGCCCTACTTTTCTCCGCTTCCAATCTTTTACCTAACTCGTATCTATTGGGTAAACCTGTAAGAGTATCTGTTTTAGACAATACATCAAGCTGTAAAAGTGAATCCTTTAAATTCTCTTGATACAAATCGCTTATAGTTATGGCTTTGGTAAATCTTTTCAATAGCTTCTTATATTCCCTTAGTAGTTTTCTTAAATGAGACTTCAACTGATTGGGTGTCACCGATTGATTTTCCAGGACTTTACTAGTAGTTGTCAAAAGAGGGTCACCACAATAAACTTCTTTAATGTATCTCTTTTCTCTTTTATCTTTAAGCCCAACATTATCAGTAATACTCAGCGAATTTTTATCACCGTATTCAGACTTGCTGGCGGGGTATAATTCCTCTATTTGCCAGTAGTTACTATCCATTTTCATTTTTCTAACATAGACACAGATGGGCAGTATTACCTTTTTAAGCCGATCATACTGGTTGGCGATTTTTTCAAGCCTAGTCTGATACCTGGTGTTGATCCGAAGAAGCTTGTTGAGGTCTTTAAGAAGTTTTTTGTAGGCCTTTAGAAGTTTAACATATTCATCCAGTAAAAGTTCAGTTTCTACATTTTTAGAAGCCACAATAGCTTCAGCTCTTTTTATAACCTCATCTTTTGCTTTATCTGTCATGATCCCTGCATTCTAAAGGAATAATATTAAAAGTTATGTTTACCTCTTCTTTGAAACTCTTTGCCAGTTCTAGTGACCTAATATTTCCCCTTTCGTAAAACCAGTTTAACTTTACCTCCTTGCCATTTTGGCTAGCCTCTTCAAGTATATCAAATATATCAAAAATGCATTTTACACTACCCATATTCATGTAAGTAATTTTTATGTTGATAGTTAATATTTGGTTGTTCTTAAGATAATCTTTAATCCATTTGATGACAGGATTGTAAAATTCAAAGGGATTTTCAGGATAGGATTCTCCTGCTAACTCAATTAATCCCTCTTCAGGTTTAAACACTATTTTAGGAGTTGAAATGTTAGTTTGCATATTAAGCAATATCTACCTTTACTTTTGCCAACAAAACGGGGAAAAGAAATCAGACCAAAGAGTAGATCAAGATCATTACAAGAGCTTATCCAATATATTGCTCAGTTCAGTTTCTTCTCTTAATTTTTGTTAGCAACTAATATTATCAAAATTTGTTTTATCCTTCAAGTTCTTGATAAACGTCCATTTATGTGTTTAAGTAAAGACTCAAGGAAGCCCTAAAACGAAAAATTTCGGATTTAAAGAAAATGGTAGCTTTGGCTCTTCTTGTAGTCTTAGCTTTTCTTTTCCTGATCAATGTGCCCATTGCTATTGCAATAGGGATTGCTTCCTTTATTGTCTTTATCTTTCATCCCGAAATTTCTACTTTGATTGCAATCCAGAGGCTTTATGCTGGTGTTGATTCCTTTCCTCTCATGGCGGTTCCTCTGTTTATGTATGCTGGTTTCATAATGGAAGCGGGAGGAATCTCAAAACGTATTATAGAGTTTGCAGAGGCTTTGGTAGGATGGCTTCCCGGGGGACTTGCCAGTGTTGCCATAGTATCCGCTATGCTTTTTGCGGGTATTTCAGGTTCTGCAGCAGCTGATACAGCAGCTGTAGGAAGCATAATGATTCCTGCAATGATTAAAAGAGGCTATAGTCCTCCTTTAGCTAACGCTGTTATTGCATCGAGCGGTTCTCTTGGAATTATTATTCCACCTAGCATACCAATGATAATCTTTGGATTCCTTACGGGAGCATCCATAAGCAAGCTTTTTGCAGCAGGAATAATACCCGGTCTTCTAATAGGGCTAAGTTTTATAACAATTTCATTGATAATCTCCTGGAAAAAGGGATTTTCGGAAAGAACGCCCTTTTCTTTCAAAAAACTAGCCAAATCTTTCTGGAATGCTAAGTGGGCTCTTGCAACACCTTTTATAATCCTTGGCGGGATTCTTGGAGGAGTCTTTACCGCTACGGAAGCAGCAGCTGCAGCAACTCTTTATGCCTTACTGGTGGGATTGTTCATCCATAGGGAGATAAATCTTAAAGATCTTCCAGAGCTTTTTATAAAGGGAGGCATTACTGCAAGTGTTGTGCTTTTTATAATCTCTACAGCATCACTATTTAGCTGGGTTATGGCGATAGAAGATATTCCATCTATCATCGCAGAAAAGCTTTTTCAAATAACAAAGGATCCTTTTTTGCTTCTTCTCATAATAAACATTTCTCTTCTTATAGCAGGAACCTTTGTGGAAACCACTGCATCCTTGATACTTTTTGTGCCCATAATAATGAAAATCTTTCCCCAGCTTAACATAGATATTGTCCAACTTGGAGCCATCGTAGTCTTAAACCTTGCAATAGGGATGCTTACTCCACCTTTAGGAATATGCTTGATTGTGGCCTGCAGTATTTCTCAATGCCGGCTTGAACCAACAATAAAGACAGTAATTCCTTTTCTTATTGCCCTTATTGCCAATCTACTATTGGTAACCTATTTTCCACCTATTACAACGTGGATACCAGGTATGCTGAAATAGATGGTCGGGACGGGCGGATTTGAACCGCCGACCCCTAGCTCCCCATGCTAGTGCGCTAACCAGGCTGCGCCACGCCCCGCAAGTAAGGAAGCTATTACAGGAAAAGTGAAGAAATGTCAAGAAGAGCTTATAAAAATTGGAGGCACAAAACAGATGAATCAGGAAGAACAAGAAAAATTAATCTGCCTTTCTTGCGGATTGGAAATCCAACCAGAAGAGGCAATCAAGCTGGACGGTGAAATTTTATGCAAAGAGTGCTTTGATCTACTTGAAGCTTCAAAAGACACTCACTAGCTTACTCCAGAGAAGATAAAATCTCTTTTTCAGCTATCATGTATTTTTCATGTTGAGGCCAATAGATAAACCTATGACAATGGGGACAATTCATAAGTTCTTTGTCTTTTTGAAGTTCTATAAATTTTTGAGGCGGTAAACTTACATGGCAAACCTGACAAATCCCTTTGTCAACAGGTGCCACAGCAATACCATCCTGTTTTAGCATCAAAAACTCACATTTCTTCCTTAGCTGGTCGCTAAGTTTACCCTTTATTTCATCTTTCAAAGACTCAAGCTTTTCAATTTTGTTTTTGATTAGCTCAGCTTCCTTATCTAGCTTTTCTATATCACTTTTAAGAGCCTGTTTCTTGAGAGCAAGTTCTCTTTCAAGAACTGCTAGCTCCTTTTGTAAATGATCTATCTTTTCCATACACTCAAGGAGACTGTCCTCTTTTTGAGCAATTTCTAGCTTTATATCTTCCTGCTCTTTAAGAATAGCTTTATATTCTTTATTGGTTTTTACTTCGCTTTCTTTTTGACGAGATTTTTTTAATCTATCTTCCAGAATGCTTATCTGTCTTTCCAAGTCTCTATGTTGTTTTTTAAGGTGTTCAAGTTCGGTTTTTTTCATCAGATAGGTGTTTTCAAACTCTTGAAAATCCTTTTCTAGCTTGGCTTTTTTGCGAGGTATTTCGTTGTATTCTGCAATCAGACACTTTTTTGTATTTTCCAAAGTCTGAAGTTGAACCAAATATTTAAGCTGTTCTATCAAACTCAAACCCTCCCCCTAAAGTTTTGAAAACATCCCTTTCTTCGGGAATAGTAAAAACTTCCAATGGCTCACCAAGAGAAAAAATCCATTCTTTAAGTTTACCAGCAATGAAGTCCATTACAAACTTTTCGGACATAAAATGACCTAAGGAAAGCACAACAAGACCTTCCTCTTCTGCCAATCTTGCATCATGATATCTTAATTCACCGGTTATAAAACAATCCACTTCTTCTAGGAGAATATCCTTTAAAAGGGAAGCACAACTTCCAGCACATATAGCAACCTTTTTTACTTCCTTTTCAAAATCTCCAACAACTTGAATAGAACCTTTTAAGAGTAGTTTCTCCGAAAGTTCCGAAACTAAATCAGAAACTGTGGTTGATTGTTCAAGTTCTCCCTGTACAGCCAACCCCCCGTAAAGCTCTTCCTTAGCAAAAAGACTGTTTTCTCCAATGGATTTCACATTTCTAAGGGCTAAAGCCTTAGCAATACAAGCTGTTGGACCATTTACAGAAGCATCCAGATTGGTATGGCAAACTATTACGTTGATATCTTTCTTTATGAGTTCGAAAATAAGTTTTCCAGGATAAGTATTCTTTGTAAGAGCTCTAAATCCATCGATCCAAACAGGATGATGGACAATCATGCAGTTACAATCCCTTTCTACAGCTTTTCTAAGGGAATAGGAGGTTACCTCAAGGCATACCATTATAGCCCTAACTGTAGCATCATAATCCCCAACCTGAAGACCAACACTATCCCACTTTTCTGCGTATTTGAAAGGAGCAATTCTATCAAGCCAATCTATAATGTCCTTTACTGTCATAAAGACTTGCCAAATAAAAAGGGGGTATTCCTGAGGAATACCCCCTTTTTGGTTTTTTAATATTACCCGGTATGTTACTTTCAACAATCATTAATTAAAACTATACCTCCAAATTCAAAGAATAGATGGTGGGCCCACCTGGATTCGAACCAGGGACCTTCCGGTTATGAGCCGGTGGCTCTGCCAACTGAGCTATGGGCCCTTTTCTTTGGCCAAGTACTATAGATAAAACAATAATCAGAGAGTTTGTCAACAGTAAAAATTTACTGGGAGCATTCTTTTGTTTCAACATCCGCAAACCAACAGTGGGAATGCCCAGTATTCTTAAGGGCATTTATAATCATACTGACTCGCCTTTCTAGCTCGTGGGTAACTTCAAGGATAGTTTTTAGATAGAAAATGTTCTTACTGATATGATGACCATAGGGAATCTCGGTAGGTAAATCTCTTACCAACTCTAAAATTTCATTCAAAATATCAATCCTATCCGGCGTAAACTCACTATAAGCTACTTTTATCCATTTTCTCTTTAAACGATCCGGTATGTGATTAACCTTTTTGATAATTTCTTCATCTATCCCGTAGGTAAAAGACCTTTTGATTAAATCAAGTTTTTCAAAAACATGCTCCCTTGTAGAGCTATCGATAACACCTTTAGCTTCGAGATTATCAAGAAGCTCTCTCCATAAGGGAATTACCTGGTTTTCCATGCGGTCTATCTTTTTATGGGGAAGGGAATAGGTGTCTTTCATTTCCTTTTGAAGTTCTAGAAGGTGTTCCACCATGGAAAAAGAAATATCATATAGCAAATAAGATTTAAAAGATTCCAAAAGATTATTAAGTTCTGAAATCAATTCATCTTTCGATGGAAGGGCGGGAACATTTTTAAGTATATAATTTTCCCATTGCTCTCTTAAGAAAGCTATCTCTGTATTAATTGCGGAAGATACAAATCCTAACTTCATAATGGGATTTCTTAAATCATGGGCAAGAATATTACAGCTTTCAATTCTCATTTGGTCAAGCTTTCGCCTTGCTTCATAAAAATAATCCCTTAAATGGAGAGAAAGCAAATCAGAACCAAGCCTCTTAGAAAGCTTTTTAATGAGCTTTGTGGATTTATCGCCTCTTTTTAAGGTATTGGGCAAAAAATGAATTTTTATAACAGCAACTACTGCATACTCCGTATCTTGCCATATTGGCTTACCATCCCAGGTAGTAGGATAATCTTCAATAGAAAGCTTTCTCCCATATATTTCACTCTTCTTGAGAAGAACGGGTTCCATATGATGAAAATCTTCGGGCTCACCAAGAAGCTGTTTCTTTACACTCCTAGCATCTTCAAAAGGATTATCGGCAGTCCAACTTTTCTGGCGTTCCACACACCAACCCATAGCCTCAAGGGGTTTTCCAGGTTCATCACGATACTGAAGCCATGTTTTACCAGGATAGTTATAATCAGATTTTTCAGGAAGCCCCCATCTTATCTCATCAGTCCCAGGAACTCTTTCCCCCGATGTGATTCTAACAGCTCTAAGCTCAGGAGGAGGCCCTATAAGATAGACAGTTCCCTTTTTCGCATGGTCAAGACACATAAAGATAATCTCAATAACTTCCTTGCACACCCTTTCAAGGATCTCTTCATGACCGCTTTTCATTCCCAGCTCCTCATGAGCTGATTGCCTAAAGCCCCTTTCTTGTCTTTCGAGTTTTAACTTTATAACCTTATTCTTTGTATTCGTCAAATTTAAGTTTTTGTTACTACTTTATAGCAATATAGGTGCCAGCTTTATTATGACCTAATCTAAAAGCCTTTTCATTAATCTCCATAAGTTTTTCAGGAACCACTTTTCCCATAGCCTTCTTAATATGTTCAGTGGAAGGCCAAACATCAAAGCTTTCATTCTCCAGTAAACCCGACAAAAACCCAACAATAACCACGTTCACCGCCTGACTAGACCCAGCCTCCAAGGCAAGATCTAAAGCATCAACAGCATAGAATTTTGATATCTTGCTCTTAATGAGCGAAAACATACTATCCAAAAAAGGATAACTAAAATTTCCCTGATTAACCGTAAAAGGCGGAATAGGGGCGGTATTTGTAATTACAATACTTTCCTTATTACATTTACTGATAGCCCTTAAAGTTTCAAGAGGCTCAAAGGACACTAAAATATCTGATTCCCCCTCTGCAAGAACAGGACTTATACGATTGCCCAAAACCACCGCCGATTCTACAACACCTCCCCTTTGAGCCATACCATGAACTTCACTGACAATAACAGGAATTCCAGCCATCAGTGCCGCTTCACCTATAATCCTGGTAGCCAAAAGTATGCCCTGACCTCCAACTCCCGTAAAAAATATGCAAAGACTGTCTTTTCTCACACCACTAACTCCTTCCTAAGCTATCCTTTTAGGTTTTATAGCATCGCATATCTGAGCACAAACAGCACATCCTATGCAAAGAAGTTTATCTATTTTAACAACCTCTCCTTCCTTAAAGAAGGCAGGACAGGCTAGCTCATCAAGACATTTCCTGCAACCGTCACAAGAAGAACTATCTATTTCAAAATACAGCTTTTGCTTCTTCTTAAGAGCTCTTCTTTCAAGAAGGGGGCAAGGGCTTCTTGAAATTACCACATAAACCCCAGGCTCTTCAGAGGATCTTTCTTTAATGTAAGTTAACCTATCGATAGTTTTTCGTATATTGAGAGGATTAACAATCTCTACTTCCTTGACACCACAACTTCTCACTACATCCTCAAGCCTAACCTTTGGCTCACAAGCTCCTTCCCTTGTCATGGAAACGCCTGGATGGGGTTGATGGCCTGTCATGGCTGTGGTAGCGTTATCAAGGATAACAAGCAAAAACCTATGACCATTAAAAACAGAATTTATAAGCCCTGGAATACCAGCATGAAAGAAGGTTGAGTCTCCTACAACACCAACTACGGGTTTTTCCTGGGCTACACTAAACCCACCAGCCGTTGAAACGCTTGAGCCCATACAGATTAGAAAGTCTCCCACACTAAGGGGTGGTAGAAAGCCTAGAGTATAGCAACCTATATCGGTAGGATAGATAGCCTCTTGTCCAAAAACCTTCTTAAGGCTATAGTAGGTAGCCCGATGGGGACATCCAGGACAAAGATTTGGAGGCCTTGGGGGAAGATCAAAACCGGTATCTATCAAAACTGGTTCAGGGAAGAAAGCGTCCTTTATACCAAGAAATTCAGCAATAGCTTTTTTTACCAAAGCTACGTTCAGTTCAAAATTTCTTGGCACAAATTTTTTACCTTCAATAGTGCCTCTCCAACCTACAGACTGGGCAGTAATTCTTGTCATCTCTTCCAAATAGGGCTCCAACTCCTCTACAATAAGGACTTTATCGAGAGACTTTAAAAAACTTTCCACAACTTTCTCAGGAAAAGGGAAGGTCATAGAGAGTTTTAAAATTTTTACTTTATCCTGAAGATTAAGCTCCTTTAGGGCATCCTTTACATAGAGATAAGAAACTCCGCTAGTTATTATTCCTAAGGAGCCCTCTCCTTCAATTCTATTAAATTCTGAACCATTGGCTTCTTCCTTTAGCCCTTCAAGCCTTTCAAGAAGACTTAGCCTTAACCTCCTTCCAACCATTGGAACAACAACATATCTAAAGGGATCTTTCTTAAAAGAACCCTGACTTCTTCCAAAATCAGGAAGATCCTCCGTTACCACCACACCCCTTGAATGGTTTACCCTTGTAGTGGTTCTCAAAAGACATGGTGTTTTATACTTTTCGGATATCTCAAAGGCTTTTTTTACCATTTTGTAAGCTTCTTCAGGAGTAGATGGTTCAAGCATGGGAACAAGAGCCATCCTGGCGTAAAACCTATTGTCTTGTTCATTCTGGCTAGAGTGAAGGGAGGGATCATCAGCTGTAACTATGACCATACCCGCATTAACCCCAACATAAGCTAAGGTCATAAAAGCATCAGCAGCCACATTAAGACCTACATGTTTCATTGAACAGAGGCTTCTCAACCCAGAAACAGCGAAAGAAGCAGCAGTTTCTACTGAAACCTTTTCATTAACCGCATATTCTACCCTTATTCCTACCTCTTCTTTAATATCGTAAAATCTATCAATAATCTCAGAAGAAGGGGTTCCAGGATAGGCAGATACAAACCAAACGCCACTTTCCAAAGCACCCCTTACGATAGCTTCATTACCAAGTAGGAAAAATCTACCACCCTTTTTGGACAAAAGTTCTTTCATGGCCTCATTCCTTCCTTTATGCTACATCGTAATGGGAGAACTGCATTGTAAAGGTTGCCCTTCCTTGGGTAAGAGATCTCAAAGAGGTGGCATAGCCAAACATCTTAGAAAGAGGCACAACACAGGAGATCACCTGAACAGCTCTTCTAGAAGTTATACTTTCTATGCGACCCTTCCTGGCATTGATATCTCCTATGATATCACCAAGAAACTCTTCAGGAGTGGTAATTTCAACATTCATGTAAGGTTCAAGAAGGATAGGTGAAGCCTTCGTGAAGGCTTCTTTAAAAGCCATAGTAGCAGCAACCCTACAGGCAAGTTCACTTGGTTTTTGAAGATCGATCTTGACATTAATTACCTCCACTTCTACATCTGTCACTGGATATCCCATTATCACACCGCCAGTAAGACCATCTTCTATTCCCTGCTGGATATGGGGAACAAGATGAGAAGGCACCCCTTCAGGCGGTAAGTCAATAGAGACAATATTCCCCTTGCCTCTGGAACGGGGTTTCAAATGGACATGGACAGAGGCAAAATGCTTAACACCGCCAATATCTCGATCAAAAATGCCCTCTCCTTCCGACTCGCTCTGGATGGTTTCTCTGTAAACAACCTGAGGCTTACCAGTTCTTACATGAAGGTTATATTCCCTTTCAAGCCTTGTAATCAGAACATCAAGGTGAAGCTCTCCCATGCCCTTTATTATGATTTGACCTGTTTCAGGATCTTCATAAAACCTGAAAGTTGGATCTTCTTCCGATATCTTACTAAGGGTCTCTATGAGTTTATCTTGATCCTGCTTGGTCTTAGGTTCCACAGCCATAGAAATGACGGGTTCGTAAATATCTATTGGTTCCAAAAGAATAGGCCTTGAGGGATCACAAAAGGTATCTCCTGTAGTAGCACTTTTCATGCCCATAAGGGCTACAATGTCTCCTGCCTCTGCTCTATCTCTCCTTTCCTTTCTATTTGCGTGCATTGAAAATATTCTAGAAAGTTTTTCTTTGGTCTTCTTCGTTGAATTATAGACTTCGCTTCCTACTTCCATATAGCCCGAATAGATCCGCACATAGGTCAGCTTTCTTCCTTCATCCACAAAGATTTTAAAAGCAAGGGCAGAAAGAGGCTCTTTACTGCTAGGATATCTTTCCTCCTTTGCACCCGTTTCAGGGTTAAAACCAACAACAGGAGGAATATCAAGAGGAGACGGCAAGAAATCCACCACTGCATCAAGAAGAGGCTGAATTCCCTTGTTTCTAAGGGCAGAACCACACAAAACAGGAACAGCCTTAAGTTCTATAGTAAGCCTTCTAAGGGTTGATATAATCAGATCAGGTTCAATTTCTTCACCTTCAATGTATTTTTCCATAATCTTTTCATCGAACTCTGCAATTTGGGATATCATAAGTTCTCTTGCTTCTTTAGCAGGAACAACCATACCGGGTTCAATATCTAGATATTCATATTTTGCACCGAGGGTTTCTTCGTGCCATATGATTTGACGCATCTTAATAAGATCTATCACTCCCCTAAAATCAGACTCAACTCCAACAGGAATCTGGATAGGAATAGGATTAACTTTGAGCTTCTCTTTCATTTGCTCGATAACTTCATAAAAATTTGCTCCTACTCTATCCATTTTGTTCACGAAGGCTATTTTTGGAACTTTGTATTTATCCGCCTGATGCCAGACCGTTTCAGATTGGGGCTCCACCCCTCCAACGGCACAAAATACTGCAATAGCTCCATCGAGCACCCTAAGAGATCTTTCTACCTCTATAGTAAAATCTACGTGACCAGGAGTGTCAACAAGGTGTATCTCATGATCTCGCCAATAGCAGGTGGTGACTGCAGAAGTAATTGTAATGCCTCGCTCCTGTTCCTGATCCATCCAGTCCATAACAGCAGTTCCATCATGAACTTCGCCCATCTTATGAGATTTACCGGTATAATAAAGAATTCTTTCGCTCACAGTAGTTTTTCCAGCATCTATATGGGCAATTATGCCGATATTTCTTATTCTTTTAAGCCTTTTTATTTCAGACATTTCAAGCCTCTCTAAGAAATGACCCTCCGGCCTTCCCAAAGCCCGATGGTTAATCTAGAAAGTTAATTATGGCCTGTCAAGAAAACTTAGAAAAACCCCTGCCTATTATGAGCCTCGCCAGGCTAAAATAGGTTGTGCCAAGAAAAGGTGTTGGATCTTTTAATAGCTTACTCTCAATTGTAAGAAATCTTTGCCAAATGGTTTCATCTACCCAGGAAGGCTTAAAAATGGAAGATATCTCGGTTTTTTTACCCTTTAATCCAACCAAAAAACCCCTTATGGCTTCTGTGAAAGCCTGAAGCTTTTTAGAATCTTTCGCCTGTAGAATTGATAAAAAAGTATTTTCAGCGAAATCTAAAGCTTCCCTTAGACTTTTTGAACCAAATTCCTTAGAAAAGAATAAAGCATTTCTTATCGAATAATAAATGCTGGTTGGAGTTTCTAAATAACCCCCTATTGAAGCACCTCCCTTATGATAAACAACCGACAAGGGATGATAAATTACATCAAAGCCATTTCTTCTAGCTCTATAGCAGATTTCATTATCCTCAAAGTAAAGAAAATAGTCCTCCCTAAGAAGACCATACCTTCTTAAAAAATCTCCCCTTATGAGCATACTCGCACCGGAAACAAAATCTGTGTTAAGAATCATTTTTTTACCAATTTTGTCTTCGGGAATGCCGTTATAGTAAATTGAATACCCATCAAATTGGACTTTCTCTTTATCAGGGTAACAATGAAGCCTCGATCCAACAATAGCTATATCCTTTGGATAAAACTCGGCAAAGGAAATTAGATAGTAGAGTGCAAGATGGTCAATCAAAGTATCAGGATTAAGTAACCACACATAATCAGAACCCCAATCCAAAGAATACCTGAGTGCCTCATTTACAGCCCCTGCAAAACCTTTATTCTCTGAAAGTCTCTTAAAAATTACCTCTTTCTTAAAAAGATTTGAACCATCAAGGCTAGCCTCTCTGGAGGAGATATCTAAAAACCAAAGACCCCTTTGCTTACAAAAAATTTCGAGCTCTTTTGCCCTATTGGTGATAGAATTGTTATCCACAATGATTATCTGAAAGGCATCATATAGTTCATTGTCAAAGATGGATTGAATAGTTTCTTTTAAGTCGTCCCAGGCATTGAAGTTAACAATTATTATGGAAACCTTTGGCTTTAAAGCAAAGTCATATTCTATTTTACCTGCCCATTTCCTGTGAAAATAAGCTATGTTTTCTATGGCTTTATTATATCTGCCAGGGGTAGCACTCTCAAGATGGTAAAGAATGCTCAAGGGATTATAAACAACTCTATAGCCTTGTTGCCTTACTCTTAAACAGAAATCCACATCCTCATAACCATTTATAAATTTTTCGTCAAAACCTCCAATATCATGAAACACTTTTTTTCTAACAAGCATACAGGCAGCAGTAACACATTTATACTCCTTCACCTTGTTTTCCAGATTACTGGGCATACCTGCACCGACATGTTTGGGATAAATAGGAAAAGGAATATTATGAAAAACCACCCCTGCATGCTGAATTGTGCCATTTGGGTAAAGAAGTTTAGAACCAACAATAGCTACTGCATCATCAGCTTCTGTCATATCTATAAGGGCATCAAGCCAACCTGAAAGAGCCACAGTGTCATTGTTTAAGAAAACAATATATTTCCCTTTAGCTACCGAGGCACCTCTATTACAGCTTACAGCAAAACCTGAATTTTTCTCATTGGTCAAGATTTTTACATTGCTAAACTTTTTACTAAGATAGGAAAGATAATAGGGAGTGCTGTCTGTAGAGCTATCATCTACAATGATAATTTCAAAAGAATAGTTGTATTTCCATTTAAAAACTGACTCTACACACCTTTTAGTGAGATTTACTTTGTTAAAGACGGGAATTATTATGGAAGCTAATGGTTGAACATTTTTCATACTTACCCGCTCCAGCTTCTAAGGGCTCTATTGTAACCCCTTTGCTATTGCCAGGAACAGAGACTTTGTTGCCACTTACGGACACCCTTGCAATAGCAACCATCTTTACTTTTGCATCCTATCAGAGATCATCAAAAATATCTAGCAAAGCCTTTTAACAGTGTTCTTGAGCAGGCATAAAAGTTCTAGTATTTTGGCAATAAATCATGATATTAAAAATGGTGTTTTTCACCTTCTTAGGGGGTTTTAAAATGGTAGAATACGAAGCAGTAATAGGACTTGAAGTTCATGCCCAGCTTCTTACGGAAACCAAAGCTTTTTGTGGATGCTCTGCCAAGTTTGGAGCAGAGCCAAATACCAATGTATGCCCTGTATGCCTCGGGATGCCGGGTGTCCTTCCTGTGCTCAATAAAAAAATGGTAGATTTTGCTATAAAACTTGCCCTTGCAACAAATTGTTCTATAGCTCCCGTAAGTAGATTTGCCAGGAAGAACTACTTTTATCCTGATCTTCCAAAGGGTTACCAGATTTCCCAGTATGAAATGCCCCTTGCAGAAAATGGATGGATAGAGATAGAAACTTCAAATGGGAGCAGGCGCATAAGAATAAAGCGTATCCATATGGAAGAAGATGCAGGAAAACTCATCCACGATGAAAATCAGCCAATAAGCTATATAGACTTTAACCGTGCGGGTGTTCCCCTTTTAGAAATAGTAAGCGAGCCTGATATAAGGACGCCAGAGGAAGCTGTCATTTATCTCAAAAACTTAAGAGATATCCTTGTGTATCTTGAGATATGTGATGGCAACATGGAAGAAGGAAGTTTTAGATGCGATGCCAATGTTTCCATAAGACCAACAGGCAGTAAAGAGCTCGGCACAAAGATTGAGATAAAAAATATGAACTCCTTCAAAAATGTCCAGCGAGCCCTTGAGTTTGAAATAAGGCGTCAGAAAGCTCTACTGGAAAAGGGCGAACCAATTGTTCAAGAAACCCGACTCTGGGATGCCTCAAGAGGAGTAACGGTTGGCATGCGAACCAAAGAGGAAGCTCATGATTACCGTTATTTCCCCGACCCTGATCTTGTGCCAGTCGTTATTGACAAAGCATGGATTGAAAGAATAAGAAAAAGCCTTCCAGAACTTCCCCACGAAAAAAGTAAAAGATTTAAGGCTCAATATGGTCTTCCCGAAAAGGATATAGAAATTCTAGTATCCAGTAAGCCCCTTGCTGACTATTTTGAAGCAACTGTTTCCATCTTCAACAACCCCAAGATTGTAAGTAACTGGATTCTTTCTGAGCTTCTTAGAGAAATCAATAGAACAGGTGATTCAGTTTCGAGCTGTCCCGTTCCTCCAGAAAATCTTGCCGAACTCTTAGCCCTTATAGAAGATGGAACAATAAGCGGGAAAATAGCAAAAACCGTCTTTGAAGAAATGTATCAGACCGGTAAAAAAGCCTCCACTATTGTTAACGAGCGAGGACTTAAACAGGTAGCCAGTGAAGACCTTATAGAAGGTATTGTCACAGAGGTGCTTGAAGCAAATCCCAAAGAGGTTGAAAGATACCTTAAAGGAGAAACAAAGCTTATAGGATTTTTTGTTGGTCAAATTATGAAAAAAACCCAGGGGAAAGCCAATCCAAAACTTGCCAACGATGTTTTAATCAAGAAACTTGAATCCCTAAAAAATAAAGAAGATTGAGGTTCCTATGAATCAGAATGCAATTAGACCTATTTTCTGGGAAGGGAATGTTTTTGTTATTCTGGATCAGAAAACACTGCCTCAGGAGGAAAAATTTATTCGCTGTGTGAACCCGAAGCAAGCTATCGATGCTATAAAGAACATGACCGTAAGAGGAGCACCTGCGGTGGGACTTACGGGAGCGGCAGCAGTAGCTCTTGGAGCTATGGAACTTGCAGAAGAAAAAGATATAAATGCCTTTCTAAAGAAACTAAATGCCCTCTGTGACAGGGTTAAAAAAGCCCGCCCAACAGGTTATAACCTCGAATGGGCGGTTGAAGTTATGAGATCGGTAGCTATTGAGAACTCCAACGAAGAAGTCCCAGCCATCGTAAGAAAGTTAAGAGAAAAAGCTGAAGCCCTAATAGAAGAAGACATAGCCATTAACAAAGCAATAGGCAGATGGGGTAAAACAGTTGTTCCTAAAAAGGCTAGGATACTTACCCATTGTAATGCTGGAGCTCTTGCCACAGGGGGTTACGGCACAGCCCTTGGCGTAATAAGGGCAGTCTGGGAACAGGACAAAACGATAGAGGTTTTCGCCTGTGAAACAAGACCATACTTTCAAGGAAGCAGGTTAACACTTTATGAGCTCATGAAGGAAGGCATTCCTGTGACTCTTATAACTGACAGCACTGCAGGTTTTTTAATGCAGCTTAAGAAAATAGACCTTGTAATCGTTGGAGCGGATAGAATCGCTGCAAATGGTGATACCGCCAATAAAATAGGCACCTACTCTCTGGCAGTCCTTGCAAAACATCATAATATTCCCTTTTATGTGGCAGCTCCCAGATCTACAATAGATCCAAAAACTCCAAAAGGAGACAAGATACCTATAGAAGAAAGACCATCAAAAGAGATAATTCAAATAAACAAAAATCTAATTGCCCCCAAGGATACTAAAGCCCTTTATCTGGCCTTTGATGTTACCCCTAATAGATATATATCAGGAATCATCACGGAGGTCGGCATTATCACCAAGCCGTATTCAAAAAATATAAGAAAGGCTCTTCAAAAATAGCCTAACGAGCTTTCTAAGCATTATTAAGAAAACACTTTCTTCAGAGCTTCCTTTAGATTCCTAACCCCTATTAGCTCCAACCCCTTTGCAAGGGGTTCCTTTTTTAGTTGTTCCGATGTGGTATAGGGAAGAAGTATCCTAGTAAATCCCAGCCTTCTTGCTTCATTAAGTCTTATCAAATTGTGCCCAACTCCCCTTATCTCCCCTGTAAGTCCAACCTCCCCCCATACAACCAAATCCGGAGAAACGGGAGCGTCAAGACTACTACTTATAATCGCAACAGCAACAGCTAAATCAGCAGCTGGCTCTACAATCTTCATCCCACCAGCAACATTAAGAAAAAGATCCTGTTGGGCGAGAGAAAGCTGAAGTTTCTTTTCTAAAACAGCCATCAAAAGAGAAGCCCTCCCGCTGTCAAAGCCTATAGTGGTTCTTCTTGGAAGAGAAAGGCTACTATAGGTTACAAGAGCTTGAATCTCCACAAGAAGTGGCCTTGTGCCTTCCACCGTTGCTGCCACAACAGAACCAGAGGCTTCAACGGGTCGTTCTGCCAAAAATATCTGGGAAGGATTAGGAAGCTCCTTTAGACCTTCTTCCTTCATTTCAAAGACGCCAACTTCATTAGTAGAGCCATAACGATTTTTTACAGACCTCAAAAGCCTAAAGGCATGAGTCTTATCTCCCTCCAGATAGAGCACCACATCAACAAGATGCTCTAAAGCTTTTGGTCCCGCTATAATACCTTCCTTGGTAACATGGCCAACCATGATAACGGTTACATTGAAGAACTTAGCAAGATGAAGCAGTCTATCTGCGCAATAACGAATCTGATTTATAGTGCCAGGTGTAGAATCAAGCAAAGAAGAAGCCATTGTTTGTATCGAGTCAATAGCCAATACATCAATCTTTTCATTCCCTTCTTTGGAAGAAACCGCATCAAGGACTACTTCAAGAGAGGTTTCTGTAAGAAGCATGATAGGTTTTTCCGAAAGACCAAGCCTTTCCGCCCTAAGCCTTATTTGGCGACCACTTTCTTCTCCAGATACATAAAGAACTCTGTAAGTCTCGCTAAGGGATGCCAGTACCTGAAGAAGCAAGGTAGATTTTCCCATCCCTGGATCTCCAGCAAGTAATACTACCGAACCAGGGACAAGCCCTCCCCCAAGCACTCTATCCCACTCACCAATACTTGTATTTATCCTGGTTTCCGGCGTAAGGGAAATATCACTAAGCCATTTTATTTCAGAAGCTTTACTAACAACAGGACGATCCAATTCAATTTCTTCGTCAAAACTATCCCATGTACCACATTCCGGGCATTTCCCCAGCCATTTGGGCGACTCGTAACCGCAAAGCCTACACCTATAAAGGCTTTTTCCTCTTTTGGGCATGGTTAAAGCATGTCAGCCAGTTTTCTTGCAATGTCCATAGAAGCTGTAAAGGCTGGAGAAATAGGATTCAGCACATGGATAGAAGAACCATCCTTAAGAACTACAAAATCCATCTCAAGCTTCTTTGTTTTCAAATCTACAAGCTGGGGTCTTACACCAACCTTCGAAGAGGGAACAAGATCCTCCATTCTTAGTTCCTTAACAAGCTTCGAGGCATCCCTAAAAAAGAATTTTTTGACGTATTTAAAAAACTCTCTGAAAGCCATTTTCCTAAATGAATTGTTTGAAAGGAAAAAAAGCCCATTTCTTGCTAGGATTAAAGGTGCTTCTCCATCAATACCCTTTATTATCCCGTAATGTTCTCTTCCAAAGGCAGGTATGGCCGTAGGTCCAACATAGACCTCGCCATAAACGTTCTTGGAAAAATGAATACCCAAAAAAGGATATCTTAAATCCGGCACAGGATATATGTGACCCCTTATAGAAGCTGTAAGAGCTATATCTTTTCTAAGTTTCCAATAAATACCTTTAAAGGGAAGTATCCTATAGTTTTTAGCAAGACCAAAAGTATGGGCAACCCTATCAGAATAAGCACCGGAAGCATTTATAAAAATATCAAATTCCAAAGCTTCTTTAGAAGTAAGGCAAACCCTCGACCCTTTAATACCTACGAAAGAAGAACCAATCATAAAAAGCACCTTACCAGAACTTTCCAGATCCTTTTTCAGGGAAGTAAGAATCGCCTTTGGATCTACCGAAGCTGTTTCCCTTACAAAAAGGGCTTTCCCGTAAGTTCTTGCAGAGGGTTCAATCTCACTTAATTCCTTTTCATCAATCAAGCTAACGGTTGCCCCGTTTGCGATAGCCCTTTTGTAAAGCTCAAAAAGATGTGAAATATCTTCTGGTCTTTTAGTAACTATTACTTTACCTGTCTCTTTCAAAGGAAGCCCTTTTTCTAGGCAATATTCTTTAAGAAGCCTGTTTCCACTAAGACAAGACTTTGCTTTAAAACTATCAGGGGTGTAATAGACGCCAGCATGGAGAACTCCACTGTTTCTTCCCGAAGCATGGCATCCAATGTCTTTCTCTTTTTCTACTATTACTATTCTATCAACGCCTCTTTTTAGAAGCTCCCTTGCTACCGTAAGACCTATAATGCCTGCCCCTACTATGACAACCTCTGATCCAATCATCTTTAGACTTTCCTGAAAAATAAAGTCTCAAGCCATGTAAGGCTGAAATCAAGAAGTAAAAATTCATCTTCCATCAAAACAGCAATCTCCGCTTTCGATTTATTAGAAGTATCCATAAACTTTGGCGATGAAATAAGACGCTTCATTTTGTCCATATCATAAGAGGCTACGTAAAAGATTTGCTGTTGAGGTTCAGAAAGTCCCCCCTTGAGGCTTGGATGCATTAAAATCTTAGTCCACCTATCGTTTATCCTTTGATATTCCAAAAGCCCTTGATCAGAAAGCCACCCCTTAATGTCCCACTCATTCTTTGCCTCCTCAAAGCCCTTACAATGGTCTTCCTTTATAAGAAAAAAGGATTCCATTAAAACCTCATGAACGCCATGATATCTTACCGCTCTTGCAACTGGATAAACTCTACAAGCAGAGGGTCTATCCTGATAAACGGAACAACCAGAAGAGGATAAAAAAGGACATTCCCCATCGCTTCCTTCCTTCATTTTTAAGAAAAGAAGTGGTGCATAAGTTGGGGGCTTTAATTCCATAGTTGTAAACTTTTCAATGAATTCACCAGAAGACAAACCCAACCTTTTCCTTAACCTTAGGATATCGTAAGGCGTCAACATAAGGCGAAGTTTTCTACAACATTCGCCAAAACAGGAAACCCAAGGATGGCAAGAAAACCTGAAGGTTTCGTCAGTCCTTATTTGTCTTAGATTATCTTTTAGGGTGGATAGCTCATTAGAATACATCCCAGAATCCCTTTACATAAAGGCATAAAGCTCTCTAATCTGAGATCTTATATAAAAAAAGGCAAGCTTTAAAAGCTCTTCATCATCCTCTAAAGCCTTTCCATAAGTTTCTTCGTCAATATCATGGAGCCTTCTAAAAGTTTTGTCTTTTAACATCTCCAGGAAAATGTCCAAATCGTAAGCAAGGAAAAGAAGCTTTCCAAGGCCGGGATTCATTTTACCCCCAGGAGAAAATTCAGGGGGCATAATTGACTGGTAAAGATTTTCCATCTCCGTATAAATGTAAACTTCCTGAAACTCTAACCATTCTTTTACCGACCACTTCTTGGGCTCTTTCAGTCCAAAGCATTTTTCTGAAGAAGTTATGACCTTATAACAGCCTGGATTCTTAACATCCATGTCCAAAGGATACATTCTGCAAGCCCAGGGACGATCATTGTAAATCTTACACCCTTCAGGCGTAACAAAAAGACAATAGAGAGTATCGGGATTCATAAGAAGCTGAACAACCGGAACATTAGTTACTTTAGCAAGAAAAGATTGGGTGTATTTGGAAAGAAACTCTGAGGAGCTCATTCCAAGAGCACGCCTCATCCTTAGAACATCGTAGGGAGTAAGATATATATTTACATCTTTACAGCACTGGGTAAAACAGGGAAGGTTCTCGTGACAGTCAAAATTTATAAGGCTTTCATCCCTAAGAACCACATAGCTTTCTCTCATAAAAAGTCATTCTCCCCCTATTTTTCTAGAAGATAGACCTTAAAATCTTTAAAATCTGGGCTTCCCCTAGTAAATTTTTGCACTACCGAAAAAAGCTCAGGCTTTTCACAAACAAAGCATCTTATCTCGCGAAAGGCCTTACAGGATGGACAGAAAAATCCTTCTTCCAGGATTTCTCCACAAAAACATCTTGGTTCAAAAACAAGTTCATTATTTTCCCACAAAACAAGAAAAAAATTTTCACATCTTTCCTTCAAATCGCTAAAACTTATGTAAACCACTTCAATCCTCCAAAAAGCGGGCATAAAAGCCCGCTTTAAAAGCTTTAGATAGATTCTGCCAAAACTTCGGAAAGCTCCGTAATTTCTAAGACATCCTGCTTATTCAGGCTTTTGCATGCATCCATGAGCATGTTCATACAGTAAGGACAGGCTGTGGTAAGCATCTCAGCGCCCTTTTCAACAGCATCGAGAATGCGAAGCTCTCCAAAGCGCTCTCCCATTGGAACTTCTGCCCAAATCCTTCCTCCACCTCCTGCACAACAAAGGCTAAGCTCTCTGTTTCGCTCAAGCTCTATAACACTAGCACCAGGGACAGCCTTGAGAAGTTCCCTAGGAGCATCATAAATACCGCTATGCCTTCCAAGATAGCAAGGGTCATGATAGGCAATCTTCTTCTTGGAAACTTCCTTGGAAAGCTTTAACTTGCCCTCCTCCAAAAGTTTTGCAAGAAGCTGACTGTAATGGATAACCTCCCATTCACCTCCAAGAGAGGGATACTCTTGAGTAAAAGTCCAGTAACAATGGGGAGAGGTGGTAATAATCTTTTTTACACCCTTACTGTTAAAAAGCTCAATGTTTGATTGGGCAAGTTTTTGGAAAAGCTCTTCATCTCCAAGCTTCCTCATACTTTCTCCACAGCAGGACTCCTCTTCTCCAATTACCCCAAAGCTAATCCCTGCTGCCTTCAAAAGATTTACAATACTTCTAGCTATCTTGGTGCTTCTTGGATCATAGCAAGAGTGGCAACAAACAAAAAGAAAATACTCTGTATCAGGTTGAAACTTGGGAACATCAAGATCCTTTTGCCAGTCAGTTCTCTTCTCCCTTGGACCTGCCCAGGGATTCCCATTAGCATGGGCACTTCCCAGAATTGGTCTTAAATTAGCAGGAGCCATACCACCACTTACAATGCTCGTTCTCATGGCTCTAACATTATCAATTATCTTAACCCCCCTCGGACAGTTCATCTGGCACATTCCACAGGTAGAACAGGCAAACAGGATAACTTCATCTTCAAAGCCTTCCATTCCCATTTGGCCAAGCCTTAACATTTTGCGGATACTGAATTTTTCGCTGGTCTCTCCAGGCACAAGCCTCCACGGGCAAAGGGATGTGCAGAGTCCACATTGCATACACCATGTAATGGTCTCTGCTCCCATTTCAATAACATAATCACGCATTTCTCTGGATACATATTTAGGTTCCATGGCTATATCTCCTTACCTTGATTGCTTCGCTCGCAACAACGCCTTTAAAAGCCTTTATAAGGATTAGGACCAAGTTCTGCCAGTCTCTCGGCAAAGCTATCAAGTATTTGAGGCAATCGGTGATAATCGGCTATAGATACCTCTTCAACCCTGACTCTATCAGATTCAAGAGCTAGCCTATCAAGGGTCTCCTTTATCTTAGACATTCTTATGCTAGCAAGCTCACTACCCTTTATAAAATGGCACTGATAATCTTCTCCATGCTTACATCCAAGCAAAATTATTCCATCTATCCCTTTGGAAAGAGCATCGGCAATCCAGACAATATTCATAGAACCAAGGCATCTTAGAGGAATAATCCTTACCCAGGCATTATACTGTAAGTGTTTGATACCGGCCATATCAATAGCTGGATAGGCATCGTTTTCACAGGCAAGAACAAGAATCCTGGGCTTTTCTTCGTATTCATCGGGAACATTGATGCTTTTTATCATATTGCCAATCATGCCAACAGAATAATTCTTAAAGGATATAATCCTTTCAGGACAGGCTCCCATGCAGACACCACATCGGCGACACCTTGTTGGATTTGGAAGAGGGTTGGCCTTTTCATCTTCATTGATAGCGCCAAAAGGACATTCTTCAGTGCAACGCTTACACTGAGTGCATCTTTGCATGAAAAACTGGGGATAGCTCATGTCACCTGCCCTAGGATGGACAGCCTTACCTTGAGAAGTAAGTTCAACGCACTGGATAGCCTTAAGAACAGCACCGGTAGCATCTTTTACCGCTTTCTTGTAATCCATGGGAGCCCTTACTGAACCGGCAGGATAAATGCCTGTTCTTCTGGATTCATAGGGGAAGCATATGAAGTGAGAGTCAGGAAAACCATACTTTAAAGCGGGAACCTCAGGACCCTGGCGATACTGAAGGTTCAAAATATTGGATACCAGAATGGTATCAGCGGGAATTTCTACCTCTTCACCACTTTGAGAGGGCTGAGGAGCTCTATAGGGCTGACCAAAGGCTGTGGTAGGAACCATACCTGTTGCAAGCACCACCAAATCAACACTTTCTGACATAATAGGAGCACCTGTTAAAACATCTTCTGCTGAAACCACAAGACCGCCAGAACCGTCATCATCAACAGAGGTTACTTCTCCTCTTACGAAGAAAATACCTTCCTTCTGGAGCTTTTTATAAAATAGTTCGTAACTACCAATAGCCCGCATATCTTTGTAGAATATATATGCTGTTACATCAGGGTTTGCCTCTTTAAAATAAAGTGCCTGCTTAAGAGATTCCACACAACAAGAGGAAGAGCAATAAGGAAGATGGTCTGGATTTCTAGAGCCTGCACAAAGTATAAAAGCTACGCTAGAGACAGGCTGACCATTGGATGGACGAAGGACTTTCCCAGACTTAAACATCTCTTCAACCTGGGAAAGAGTAACTACATCGGGGAATTTCCCATAGCCAAGAAAATCAAGCTTTGAGGCATCATAAGACACAGCACCCGTTGCAAGGATTATTGCACCAACTCTTTCAAGGCTTTCAGAACCGTTTTTGCTAATCTTGACATCAAAAAGGCATGGACCTCCCGAGATGCTACTAATCTGGGATCCTGTATAAACCTTTATAAGACCATTTTCCAAGACCTCCTTTGAAAGACTTTCAAGGGGATTCTCTTCCAAGGTTTCATAAGGAGGGTGAGATGGGGGAAGTTTGTATAGATTTTTAAGATAACCTCCCAAAGTTTCCTCTCTTTCTACAAGCACCACTTCATAGCCAGCCTTCGCAGCTTCTTTAGCAGCAGTCATACCAGTAAGGCCACCACCAACCACAAGAATTCTTTTGCTCATGTTTTCAGCAAAGAAAGGATCAGGAGGTTCCATTTCCTGTGCCTTGACAATACCCATCCTTAGCTGATCTTCAGCCATCATTTGAGTATCTTCATCCTTTGGAGGATGACACCAAACTACCTGTTCTCTTAGGTTTACTCTTTCAAGAACTTTATCCGATCCGAAATCAAAAACATCATACATCACCCTTGGAGAACAGGCAGCTATAACAATAGTGTTAATCCCTTCGGTGGATATATCGTTTTTTATAACTGAAAGACCTTCGCTACTACAAAGGCATTCATGGGATCTACAAAGACTAACCTTAAATTCATCGTTGGCCAGTGTCATTAACCCTTCTATATCAAGGGCTTCTCCTATACCACAGCCTGAACAGATATATACGCCTATCTTTTTATCCATAAAACTACCTCCTTAATATTTGAAGAGCTTTGAGTGCAGCGGCGGTTGCATCCTGAACGGAAGAGGCAACATCCAGTGGCTCCTTTACACAGCCAGCAGGTATTATGCCTCCATCTTCTACTACAAAACCGTTTTCATCATAGGTAGCCTCAAAGGGAATCCTTTCATCAAAGGTAGATGGAACCATCCCTGTTGCAAGCACCACCAAATCAAACTCTTCCTTCATGATTTCACCGGTTATTTGATTTTCAGCCTGAACCATAGTTTTTCCAGAATCAAGACGCCTTATCTCTCCAGCCTTTCCCTTGATCAGGGTTACCCTTGGATCATTTTGAACCTTAATACAGAAATCTTCATAACGCCCCAAAGCTCTTATGTCGATGTAGTAAATAAAAACTTTAGCATCGGGATTACTTTCTAGCACATAGGTTGCCTGCTTAAGAGAAGCCAAACAACAAACTCCAGAACAATAGGGAAGATGATTTTCATCTCTCGAACCAGCACACTGGATAAAAGCAACCTTTTCAACAGGCTTTCCATCGGAAGGCCTAACAATTTGCCCCTTTGTTGGACCATCAGGCGAGGCATATCTTTCCATCATTACATTGGTTATGACATCTGGGTTTTTACCGAAGCCGTAATATAAGATTTTTTCAGCGTTGTAAGGTTTCCATCCGGTAGCCCAAATAATAGCGCCCACTTTAAGGTCAAATTCCTGAACTTTCATGTCTAGGTCTATAGCGTCGTAAGGACAGGAAGCCTTTGCTTTTTGAGCTTCTTCCGTTCCAACAATTTCTGAAGCCATAACATACCGTAAAGGAAAGGCAAAATCATGAGGCAAATAAACAGCCTTTATTTTATCAATTCCGTAATTAAAGGGATTGGGAATCATAGTAGAAACCGCCTCTTCACACTTCCCGCAGGCGGTGCATTTTTCATTTATAAATCGAGGATTTAACCTGATAGTAACATCGAAATTTCCTGGAGAGCCTGAAATCTTAGTAACTTCTGCCATGGTAAAGAATCGAACCAGGGGATTATTCTTTATACGTTTAAAGTTAATTTCGAGGCCACAATTAGGGGGACAGAGCTTTGGAAAATATTTATTCATTCTTGCGACTCGTCCACCCAGGTAGGGCTCTTTTTCCACAATATAAACCTGACATCCCGTTTCTGCAGTTTCTATGGCGGCACTTAAACCACTTATGCCTCCACCTACAACGAGAATGCTCCTACTATTCATAAACAGTCCTCCATACCATTATTAAAGTTGCTTCTTTCCATAACACAGAAGGTTTTCTTAAGTAAATCCCTTCTATCAAAAAAAAACCCCGAAGCCTTGGGCTTCGGGGGTGAGATTAGCACCTTATATATCAAACAGCCTTAGACTGGCAGATTGATTACGGGAACTTTCTTAAGTGTCCACTCGCCTGTTGCAGGATTCCATACGGAGTTTACAAAAACTCTCCAGTTCTGCTCATCCATATCGGGATAGTCAGCTCTGAAGTAGTAGCCAGGCCATCTGGATTCTTCTCTGAAGAGGACATGACGGACATGGCTTTCAGCGACCCACATACGATGGATATTTTCCCAAGCTCTCATAAGCTCATGGAGATCTCTTGCTGCAAGCTTTTCAGAGTCTTCTTTGAGGAAGGTAAGGAGTTCAAGAGCTCTTTCAAGCATTGGCTTATTGGTGGTGAACTGAGCGGTTACGCCGCCTGAATATTCATCCATAATCTTCTGGAGTCTGAACATGAACATCTTGGGCATGATGTAGTTGGGGTTAATTTCGGGATCGCTGGAAAGACCGCTGTATTGTTCGAATATTTCAAGAGGCTTAAGAATTCTCTTCTTAAGCTCTTCAACCTTGGCCATATCGACTTCTGGAGCCTTGTTGTTATCAAGGATGTAAGCAATAGCGCCCTTAGCAGCGATACGACCTTCTGCATGGGAGCCAGAAGAGAACTTATGGCTTGATGCACCAGAAGCGTCACCAGCACAGAAGAGACCCCTGATGGTGGACATACGGTTGTAAAGGCCAAGATCTTTCCACATAGCCTTGTATTCTTCGGGCATAAGATCTTCAGGACCGCATACCCATGCTCCAGAAGCACCAGAGTGGGAACCGATGAAGTAAGGCTCAGCAGCGGCGATTTCAGAGGGTTTTTCTTCGGGCTTTACATTTGTAGCAGCCCAGAGGAAGGACTGGGTAATAGTCATGTCAAGGAAGTCTTCCCAAGCTTCAGACTCAAGTTCTTTCATTTTCTTCTTGAAAGCTTTGGGATCATCTTTGTAGGCAGCAGCAAGATTTGCAATAGCTTCCTCTGTTCTCATGTAGATTGGGCCCTTACCAGCCATAATATCTTCCATACCTAGCCAGTTACGGAGGTTGGCTGGAATGGGCTTACCGGTTCCATAAGGTGCCCACTTGGGAAGCTCATTTGCTCTTTCAACCATGTATTCGCCACCAAAAGCATTGGTTGCACGAGCTTTGAAAAGGAGGAACCAAGCACCAACAGGACCATAACCATCCTTGAATCTTACTGGGATGAACCTTACTTCCTGGCAGGTCATCTCAGCACCAGCCCTGATGGTGAAATATGCGGAAGAGCCGCAGTTCCAAGGTGGATACCATGCACGACCAAGACCTTCACCAACAGATCTTGGACGGAATACATGAACAGCGCCACCCATACAAACTATGGTTGCCTTTGCCTTGAATACGTAGAACTTTGGTTCACGGACGCTGAAACCAACAGCACCAACACAGGTATTTCCGTTTACAAGGGGCTCAACAATAAAAACACGCTCAATAATCTGACCCTTGTCGCCAAGAGTAGCCATAGCATTCTTGGCAGCTTCTGCAACGATTACCTTGTAGGATTCGCCGTTGATCATTATCTGCCAGCGACCTTCATGAACATACTCACCCTTTTCATCTTTCCAAATAGGAAGTCCCCATTTCTCGAAGAGATGGACAGAGGAGTCAACGTGGCGAGCTATATCATAAACAAGGTCTTCACGGGATATACCCATAAGGTCCTGGCGGACATAGCGGACATAGTCCTCAGGGGTATTCTGACCTTTACCATAACCAATATATTCGTTGATAGCGGAAAGACCCATTGCTACTGCACCAGAACGGTCAACAGCAGCCTTATCAACTAGGGTAACTTTTAAACCATGTTTTTTTGCCCAGTAGGCTGCCTCAAAAGCAGCTCCACAGGCAGACATACCGCCACCCAGAATCAAAAGATCAGTATCGACTACTACGGTTTCAAAAGGTTGCATATCTTCACCTCCTTAGGGTGTTCATCCAAAGTTTCTACTTCTTCAATGTTGGCAATTCAGGAGCCAATGTAGAGCCAGGCTCCGTGCAAAGAAGCGGGCTCTTAATGTCATCTGTTACTGTTGGCCATTCATCAGGCCAAGGCTTTGCCTGTCCCTCAGGAGTTGTCCTGATGGGGAATTTAAATCTTTTAATTTCACCATTTCTGAACTTGATAGTCCACATAATGTCCTGAGAGCCTCTAAGAGGAACAACCGATGCTCCAAGGGGCACAAAGTCAGCATAGCTTCTTATATCAACTGCCTGTTGAGGACAAATCTTGACACAGTTGTAGCATTCCCAGCAAAGCTCAGGCTCACGATTGTAAGCCTTCATACGCTCTTTGTCGAGCACCATCAAGTCATTGGGGCAGATATACATGCATGCAGTCTTGTCCTGCCCCTTGCAACCGTCACACTTTTCTAGAATCACATAACTGGGCATCTCTCCACCTCCTAAAGAGTTAACACCAAACTCACCATTTCCATCATTAACCCCCACCAATTAAGGTGTGGGGATTAAATCCATCACAAAATCAATTGTGCATTTTTTTTCAAATTCACTACAACATTATCTTAAAAGAGTCAAGCAAAAAAATGATGATTTTCACAAATTGTAACAAAATCACATTCTATTCGTGACCAAGAAGCTTCATCCGCTCCTTGGCTGCAAGGATTCTTTCAACTTCCAATTTTTCACGAAGTTCCCTTAGCTCACTAAGTCTTTTTTCAAGGTCTTTTCTTTCTTCTTCCTTAGCACTATTAAGAAAACCTTTAAGGTGGTCGTATTCCTTTTTCAATTCTCTTATCTTCTTAAGAATCTCTTCTTCTTTAGGAGTAAAAACACGCCCTTCCCTAGCCCAACAAACACAAATACTTTCTTTTTCCTCGGGATCCATAAAATTACCCTCTTTTAGCCTTTTCCAGCATATCTCTAAGCCTATCTCTTTCCATCCTGGCTATTTCTAGTTCTTTTTCTAACATCAAACGTTCTTCAGAAGAAGTCTCTTTTAATTTCCTCTCAAGCTCTTCCACTTTTTTAACTGCCTTGTAAAGTTCTACTGCCAGCTGTCTTACGCTCATTTAATAAATTGCTCCCATATAATAACGCCAAACATTTAAAAAACGTTCTTTCGCTTCCAAAGGAATATTAACAAGAGATCCCTTTTTAAGCACCGCTTCCTTTGAAGGAACAGAGGGATTTAGCCTAACAAGTGCTTCGGGACTTACACCAATAATCTCAGCCAAACTATCCAGGGAAATATCTTCCGGAACAATCACACTCCAAGTGCTTCTAGTCTTGAAATAATCTACTATCTCCTGCTCCTGTTTAACCTTTCTACCAACCCTAATAGCAGCATAGACCTTAGAAACGTAATTTTTAGTGGTTTTAGGTATGGCCTGTTTTCTGGCAAGATCAAAAAAATCTTTCGAATTATATTTCTCAATCTTCCCCATTAAAGCACCTTCACCCATATTATAAGCAGCAAGAACAAGGGGCCAAGAGTGAAACTTTTCGTAAAGATCCCTAAAAAAACGAGCCACCGCAAAGGTAGATTTAAAAGGATCCAATCTTTCATCAATCTTACTGTTTACCGTAAGTCCTAAAGACCTTGCAGTAGATGGAAGGAGTTGCCAAAGCCCAGCAGGACTTCCCTTACCGCCTCTAGCTTTTGGATTCCCACCACTTTCCACAAGACTCACATAAATAAGCTCTTCAGGAATGCCAGCACCTCTGAAGATATTTTTTATCATGTCCTCATACTTCTCAAGTCTTTCCAACCTCCTACGAAAGTCAATTAACTTACTTTCACTGGAGAAAAAATTAACATACCTATCTACCAAAGGATGATCAATCTCCAAAGAAAAAGATGAAAATTCACCAAAAGGGCTTTCAGTTGACAGGGGCTTCAAAACCCCAAGAGAAACATCTAAAAAATGTTGTTTCCTTTCACCAGATTCTACACTAGCAAAAACGAAATAATTGGTAAAAAACACTAGAATCAAGGTGAAAAGAAGAATCAGGTTCCCTTGAGTTCTTCCTTTCATCTTTTTTCTCCTTTTTTTACTTTTTTATATATCGTTTTAGCTAACATGAAAAATCACATAACGCAACAAAAAAGTTTTTTCTCTAAAATCTTGACTAGTTAACTATAAAAAGGTAGGTTTATTTAACAGTGTTAAAGGAGGACAATAGGACCAGGATGGAACCTACAAAAGTCTCAGCAAGTTTGGAGGACTACCTTGAGGTAATCTATTCCCTTGAAAAGAAATCAAGGGTTGCTCGGGTGAAAGATATTGCAGATCAACTTCATGTCCAAAAAGCTTCTGTAACAGGGGCTCTAAAGGTTCTTTCAAGTAAAGGCCTTATAAATTATACACCCTACAGTTATGTAACCTTGACGCCAGAAGGCCAAAAAATTGCAGAAGAAGTAATCACAAGACATAAAACCTTAAAGGAATTCTTTTATCAAGTACTTAAGCTAAACGAGGAAGAAGCTGAAATCAACGCATGTAAAATAGAACATGCTATCCAACCCCAAGCCATTCAAAGACTTATCAAATTCTTAGAGTTCCTAAAGCAATGTCCTAGGGCAGGACAGGATCTTTTTGAGGCTTTTGAAAAATTTTGCGATAAGGGTGAAATGAATCAAAAAGCCTGTAAAGCATGCATAAAAGAATGTATGGAAAAATTGAAAAAATAAAAAATCAGGCCTGGCTATTCACCAGACCTGACCAAAAGCTATATTTTTATAGCAGAGCTAAGATCAAGTAACTTTGAACTCTCTTCGTAGGCTCTTTTGCAAAAATCACCAAGATGGCTTGAACTTAGATTAAAATCTCTTACAAAGGACTCTAAATCTTTTCTACTTATCCAGCCTTCGTATTCATTAAGGATTTTCTTAATAGTCCTTATAAGCTCGGGCGTTCTAGGATTAAGTTGAGAAATAGCTCCATAAAGCCAGCCATTTTGAGCAAACATCCTTCCAAGAAGGCTTATCTCCAGCCTGTAAACTGGGCTTGTATACTCAAGGGTTTCTTGTATATCAACCCCAAGTTCCCGAAGAACCCTTCCTTTAATCATGGTGGTAAGATGAAATAGCACCTGAATGATTGCCATAAGGTCATCATGCTTTTCTGGGGAACATTCCTTTACAACCATTCCTTCCCCTTCAAAGTCCCTCCTCAAAGCCATCCACTCCAACGGATCAACTCTCACGGGACAGGCTATCAAAGTTTGCCCCTTGAAAGAAGAAATACTTCCTCCAAACATAGGATGAAGTCCAACAACAGAA
>FWWL01001115.1_pt1 | contig 66718 bp, 52 predicted proteins | sample 2228331 | NCBI WGS metagenome assembly FWWL01 (sample SAMEA103939775, study PRJEB20133) | metagenome
CAGTTTGTCACCAGCTTGTCACCAGTTTGCCACCGTAAGACAAACTTCAGTTTGTCATTACGTCCTGCCAGTTGACCGCAGCCCGCGGCAATCTCGAGGCCGCGACGCACGCGAATCGTGCAGGGGATTCCAGCATCCTCCAGAATGGCTTTGAACCGTTCAGCCCGTTTGGAATCGCTGGCACGACCGGCATAGCCCGGCGTGGGATTGAGGGGAATGGCGTTGACGTGACACAGCAACCCCTTGAGCAGATGGGCCAGGCGACGGGCGGTTTCGGGCGTATCGTTGACGTCGCGGATCAGGGCCCACTCAAACGTGATCCGCCGATGGGTTTTGGCCACGTAATAGCGACAGGCCTCCAGCACCTCGGCAATCGGATACTTGCGGTTGACCGGCATCATACGCGAACGCGTCTCATCATCTACCGCATGGAGCGAGACGGCCAGGTTGACCTGTCTTCCCTCATCGGCAAAGCGCCGGATGAGCGGGACCAGACCTACGGTCGAGAGAGTGAAGCGGCGGGCGCCGAAGTGATAGCCCTCGGGGTGATTCAGCCGATCAATGGCGGCCATGGTGTTCTGGTAGTTGTGAAACGGTTCGCCCATGCCCATCAACACTACATTGGTCACCCGTTCGCCCTGATCGTGTAACTGACGGGCATAATACATCACCTGAGCCACGATCTCGCCACTACTGAGATGGCGCTTGAAGCCCATCTGACCCGTCGCACAAAACACACATCCCATAGCGCAGCCGGCCTGGGTGCTGATGCACAGGGTGCGGCGACGTTCGTATTTCATCAACACCGCCTCGATCATCTGACCATCATGTAATTGGAACAGAGTTTTGACCGTTTGCCCGTCTGAGGAAGTCTGTTGCTGGAGGGGCACCAGCGCCTGAAAGCGCAGGTGTTCGGCCAGGCGGGTACGCAGAGAACGGGGCAGGGTGGTGAATTCATCGGGCGAGCGATAGAAATGCCGATACAGGCCTTCCCAAATCTGACGGGCGCGATAGGGCGGCTCACCCCAGGTTACAACCAGGTCGGTTAAGTCAGGCAGGTCCAGATCGTAAATTAAAGGTGTTGAGGCAAGGGATTGCATAAACCTATCTCCGCCGTGATCACCAGGACGCTGGTATTGTATCATGCATCAGGCGATCCCATGACAGCGATTCAATCGGCGGTCTTCTATGCCGGAAGGAGAACCTCCCAACCCACCTATCCTGGGTGGACAAGGTTGTATAATCCAATCATGGACTCTGCTTCTGCTCTATCTCTCTCTGACCGCACCGGCAACTCAGAAACGCTCCAGCGTCGGCTGGCCTTGTTTCCTCGCTCGACCCAAATACAGGATGATCGCCTGATCATCGGCGATTGCGACGTTCACGCCCTGGCTGAGCGTTTTGGCACCCCCCTGTATCTCTACGATCGGGCTGAACTCGACCATGCCGCCGCCACCTATCGGCAGGCATTGCGCGCCTGCTGGCCGGCTCGTTGGCAGATCACCTATGCAGGCAAAGCATACCTCAATCCCACCCTTGCGGATTGGGCCGCCCATCAGGGATTTTGGGTGGATTGCAGCAGCGCAGCAGAAATTGAGATTGCCCTCCATGCCGAATCGAAGCGACCCCGCATTCTGGTCCACGGCGTGAACAAAAGCCCAGACGACCTGGATGCGGCCCTGCGCGCTGCCGCGGTCATCGTAGTGGATAACCTCTCCGAACTACGGCGGATCGCCCACCGGACCCCGGGCCGGATCCCGCCCGATCTCTGGTTACGCTTCCAACCGGGTCGCTCCGTGCCCACCCATCATGCGGCGACTCAAACCGGTCAGCGTGGCAGCAAATTTGGCATGGACGAGGAGCAACTTTTCGAGGCGGCGGTCTTCTGCCGGGAGCATCATCTGCCTCTTCGGGGCATTCACTTTCATCTCGGATCGCAATTTTGGGACGCGTCTCCATTTCGGGAGGCGATTTACAGGGCGGTCTCTTTAGCCCGGCGCATTGGCCTGGGCGATGACTGGCATTTCTCCGTCGGAGGGGGGTGGGGGGTGTGTTATCACGAGGACGAACTCCCAGAACCCGATCTCGAATCCGATTACCTGCGTCCAATCACCTCCTGGACGCAAGAAGCCTGTCGCCAGCAAGGGGTGGCGCTGCCCTGCCTGCACCTGGAACCGGGTCGTAGTCTGGTGGCACGGGCTGGGGTAGCCATCTATCGCGTGGGCACGGTCAAGCGGAGTGGCAATCGCCTGTGGTTGCTGGTGGATGGAGGGCTGGCGGATAATCCTCGCCCGGCTCTGTATGGGGTGCGTTATTCCTGTCTGACGGTGACACGTCCCCTGGCGGAACCGACCGAAAACGTAGCAATCGCTGGCCCCTATTGCGAAAGTGGCGATGTGTTGATCGAGACGATCCCGCTTCGCCGGGTAGAGGAAGGCGAATACATTGCCCTCCCGGTCAGCGGTGCCTATCAACTCAGCATGGCCAGCAACTACAACGGTGCACTTCGGCCGGCAGTCCTTCTGCTCGAAAAAGGTGCAGTGCAGGTGATGGAACGTCGCGAAACACCGGCTGATTTAATTCGCCGTCAGGGAGCAAACCAGGGCGGATTGCTCCCTTTGGGTTGAAATCTGGCAGAGAGAGGCCAAAGATGGGGAAAAATAGAGTATAATTATTGCAACTTGTTGCAACAAAGCGGATCCTGACCTGTTCAAAGGTGCTCAGATGACCTGTGGTTCCTACCTGGTGGAGGCGCTTCACGCCCGGGGTTTTCGCATGACGCCGCAGCGCGAGGTGATCTTGCACGTATTGCGCAGCGCAGGCGGTCATCTTGCGGCGGGGGAGGTGGTTCAGCGTGCCTGTCGGGAGTATCCGGGATTAAACAAAGCCACTGTTTATCGCACCCTGGAATCGCTGGCGCGTCACGGATTGGTGCAGGCGGTTCATCTGGGAGGCGATCAGGTGGCTTATGAACTGAGCGATCAACCCCATCATCATGTAATTTGTCGAACCTGTGGGCGTGAAGTGGTGCTCTCCAATCAGGTGCTTGGGACGATCTACACTGCGATCAAAGCCGCCAGTGGATACGAAATTGACCCTACCCATCTGGTCTGGCACGGGATATGTCCGGACTGCCAATGAACGTTTACCGACTAAAGTTGGCGTACGCCAACTAAAGTTGGCATTACGCTCTCATGCTCTCCTCTCTCCCTTCTCCGTGTTCTCCGTATCTCAGTGGTTCTTCACCGATTCACCTTTTAAGGATAAGGAGGCGAAATGTACTCTCCCGCTCCCCTTCACATTCCAGATGGTTTTCTCAGTCTGATCATTTCGCTCCTCTTCTGGGGGCTCACGGTCGTCATGGTCATTCTGGCCATTTCGCAAACCAGGCAAACCCTGGGTGAGAAACAGGTCCCCTTAATGGGCGTGATGGCCGCCTTTATCTTTGCGGCGCAGATGTTGAACTTCCCGGTTGCTGGTGGTACCTCGGGTCACTTCCTCGGCGGCGCACTGGCGGCGATGGTGTTAGGGCCGTGGGCGGCAATCCTGGTGATGACGGCGGTGATTGCTTTGCAAGCCCTGTTGTTCCAGGATGGTGGTCTGCTGGTGATGGGAGCAAACATCTTCAACATGGGCATTCTGACCGCTATGATTGGATTTGGCCTGTATCGGGGAGTGATTGGGCGGTCGCGTCGTCTGCGCCTGGTGATGGCTGGTCTGGCGGCCTGGCTCACTGTCGTGGCTGCGGCCCTGATGACAGCGCTCCAGCTCTGGCTCAGCGGCACGTCGCGTTTGGAGATTGTGATGCCGGCGATGTTAGGCGTGCATGTTTTGATCGGGATCGGGGAAGCCCTGATTACTGTGGCCGCACTCACGTTTATCGAGCAGACTCGCCCGGATCTGTTGACTGCCGAGTCGACCTCGGAAAAGGGTGGTCGTGGTTGGGTGGTCACAGGCGTGCTCGTTTCCCTGGTGGCGGTGTTGCTCTCGCCTCTGGCCTCGGCGGATCCAGATGGTCTGGAGCGAGTGGCCGAGGATTTGGGCTTCATTGACCGTGGACTGCCTGCTCCCCATCAGGTTCTGCCTGATTACACTGTTCCCTTCCTGGGTGAGACTTCGCTTTCCACGATCGTATCGGGAGCGATTGGAGTACTGGTAGTGCTGGGAGTGACGGTGATGATTGGCCAGATGTTGCGCAAAAAGGAAGGCTGATCACCCTGAGCGGGTCTTCGTTATCCCATGCATGTTGATCTGTTTGACCGCTATCACGATGTAGAGAGTCGCCTGCATCGCCTGGACGCGCGGGTGAAGGTGGTGGCGAGCGGGGCGTTTATTCTCTCGAATGCCCTGTTGCCCGATGGTGCCTGGGCGGCTTTTGGCGTGGCGTGGTTGTTGCTCCTGTGGTTGAATTCTCTCTCCCGTCTGGGCCTGGATTTCACCTTTCGACGTTCGTTTCTAGCATTGCCTTTCGCTCTGGCGGCGGTTTCGGCCATCTTCTCGCCCATCGGAAAACCGCTGACTGAGTGGCATCTGGCATGGTTAACGTTGATTCCTACTGATTATGGCCTGATCCGTTTTGCCAGCATCCTGCTCCGTTCCTGGTTGTCAGTGCAGGCGGCTATCTTGCTGGTAGCGACCACGCGCTTTCCCGATATGATCCATGCCTTTGAACACCTGCGCGTGCCGGCTGCGTTGACCACCATTGTGGCCTTTCTCTATCGCTACCTGTTCGTGTTAACGGATGAGATGCTCCGTTTGCTGCGGGCCAGGGAAGCGCGCAGTGCGGCCGCGCCCGGCCGGAAGTCCGGCAGGAGCGTGGCCTGGCGGGCGAAGATCGCCGGTCATATGGCCGGCCAGTTATTCCTGCGGAGCTATGAGCGGAGTGACCGCATTTATTATGCGATGTTATCCCGCGGCTATACCGGTCAGTTGCGCACCTTGCATCCCCATGCTATGCAGACCAGCGATTGGGTATCCGGCGGGGTGTTTCTACTGTTCATCGGTTTGATCCATCTTCTTGGACGGTTGTAAATGCCGGTCGTTCATCCCTCTCCTGTTTCTCCTGCTCTGGAATGTGAAGACGATATCCTGGTCGTCCACGATGTGCATTTTGCCTATCCCGATGGACATGTGGCCTTACGTGGAGTCTCGCTGAAGTTGTGCGCTGGCGAGAAAGTGGCACTGGTTGGGCCGAATGGGGCCGGCAAATCTACATTGATGTTGCACCTGAACGGGATTTTGCAGGGTCAGGGCGAGATTCGCGTGGCCGGTTTACCGTTGACACGCTCAAATTTGCCGCGAATTCGCGCCCTGGTCGGTCTGGTGTTTCAAAATCCAGACGATCAGTTGTTCTCGCCTACGGTGTTTGAAGATGTCGCCTTTGGCCCTCTGCACATGGGATTGCCCGAGGAGGAAGTCTATGCTCGGGTCGAGGAAGCCCTGCAGGCGGTGCAGATGAGCGCTTATCGAGATCGTCTCTCGCATCACCTGAGTATCGGGGAAAAGAAGCGCATTGCCATTGCTACCGTGCTGTCCATGCGGCCATCATTATTGGTGCTGGATGAACCCTCGGCGGGTCTGGACCCACGGGCGCGCCGGACCTTGATCCATCTACTGCGGGACCTGCCGATGACCATGCTGGTCTCCACCCATGACCTGGCCATGGTGCGCGAGGTGTTCCCGCGGACGATTGTGATGGATGAGGGGCGAATCGTGGCCGATGGACCCACAGACGAGATCTTGAGCAACCAGGCGTTACTCGCTGCTCATGGACTGGAAGGCGGTTTCTGAGGCGAGTCCATTCCTGAGATGGCTCTGGTACAATTAGGGGGCATTTCATTCCACATACGGAGCGTGACTTTGACTGAATCCTTCAAGATTGTGATCCCCATGGCTGGGTGGGGGACTCGCATGCGACCACATACCTGGAGTAAGCCCAAGCCTTTGGTGAGTGTAGCCGGCAAGACGGCGCTGGAGCATGTGTTGGATATGTTCCAAACCCTGCCCCATCTCCCTCAGGCAGAGTTCATTTTCATTGTGGGGCCCTATCTGGGAGAGCAACAAGTTCCTCCTCTGATCCAGCAGACCTATCCCTGGATGCAGGCCCGTTTTGTGGTTCAACATGAGATGAAAGGCCAATCCCATGCGCTGTGGTTGGCGCGTGAGCATCTTCACGGGCCGATGGTGATGTGCTTTGGCGATACGTTGATCGAGACCGATTTCTCCTTCCTGGCGGCTGAATCGGCAGATGGAGTGGCCTGGGTGAAGCGGGTACCTGATCCCCGCCGCTTTGGCGTGGCTGAAGTGGATGACACCGGCTGGGTACGACGGTTTATCGAAAAGCCCCAAACTGTGGAAAACAACCTGGCCGTGGTCGGATGTTACTACTTCCGGGAGGCAGAATCGCTCATGGCCGCTATTGAGGAACAAATGCGACGGGGGATCACGCTGAAAGGAGAGTACTTCCTGACCGACGCTATCTCCCTGATGATCGAACACGGTGCCCGCATACGCCTCCACCAGGTGGACCTCTGGCTGGATACCGGCACGATCGAAACCACCCTCGAAGCCAACCGGATCCTGCTCACCCGCCATCTGCCTCGACCCGAAGGCCGCTTCGAAGGTCAGGTCCAGGTTCGCCCTCCCTCTTTCGTTCACCCGACGGCTATCCTGCGAAATGCCGTGATCGGCCCATACGCGTCTATTGGCCCCGGCTGTCGCATTGAGGATAGCCATATCGAAGAGAGCATCCTGGAGGCGGAGTGCGATGTGAAGGGGGTTCACCTGACGCGCTCTGTGGTGGGGCGACGGACTCAGATCCACGGAACCGCAGCGACCAGTTGTATGTCATTGAATATCGGGGACGACAGTTCGGTGGTTCTCTTGTAAAATTATTTTGAGTTCGCATCTTGCCCGACTGCAGGGAGGGGATTGCAGAGCCGCCTGGCGAGCAGCTCTAAATCGGAGGGGGCGGCCGCCTTCCCTGGGGGCGACGAAAGGAGATGTTATGTACAATCTGGCAATCTCTCGATTTCTCTCTCGGCGCGTGGCCGGCCTCAAACCCAGCGGCATTCGGAGGTTTTTTGACATCGCTGCCACCATGAAGGACGTGATCTCCCTGGGGATCGGCGAACCGGATTTCACCACACCAAAGCCGATCATCGAAGCAGGGATCCGATCTCTGCAACGGGGGGAAACTCACTATACGTCCAATGCGGGCATGCTTGAGTTGCGGCAGGCGATTGCTGACAATTTGTTTCGCCTGTATGGCGTGCGCTACGACCCGGTGAATGAAATCGTGGTCACAGTAGGGGTTTCGGAAGCACTCTATCTGACCATGACGGCCCTTCTGGATCCAGGCGATGAAGTGATCATTCCCACACCGTGTTTCGTCTCCTATCAGGCAGAGGTGATCCTGGCAGGTGGGGTCCCGGTAGAGATACCTGCCCGTATGGAAGATGAGTTTCAGGTGGATCCCGAACGGATTCAAGCGGCGATTACTCCCCGCACCAAAGCCATCTTTGTGGCCTATCCGAGCAATCCCACCGGTGCTGTAGCCACCCGTCAGACCTTGCAGGCCATTGCCGATCTGGCCGAACGTCACGACCTGGTGCTGATCTCCGACGAGATCTACGACCGGTTGGTGTACGATTTTCAACACGTGTGTGTGCCCAGCCTGGGAGAACATGTCCGGCAGCGGACGATCTTGCTGGGTGGACTCTCCAAGGATTATGCCATGACCGGCTGGCGCATTGGCTATGCGGCTGGGCCGGCTGATCTGATCCAGGGGCTATTGCGCGTGCATCAATATACGATCATGTCCGCTCCAACGGTTGCCCAATATGCGGCCATTGAGGCCCTGACTCACGGAGAATCCTTTGTACAGCAGATGGTGGCGGAATATGATCGTCGGCGCCGACTGCTGGTGAGTGGACTAAACCGCCTTGGCTTGCAAACGTTTGAACCACGCGGAGCCTTCTATGCCTTTCCGAACATTGGTGCTTCGGGGATGGATGACGAGACCTTCGCTCAGAAACTGCTGCAGGAGGAGCGGGTAGCGGTGGTGCCAGGCAGCGCTTTTGGTCCTGGCGGAGAAGGATTCGTGCGTGCCTGTTACGCAACTGAGTATAGCAAGATCGAGGAAGCCCTGCAGCGCATCGAGCGATTCATGCAACGATATGGTTAGAGAATCAAACCTCCCCGAGGCTTGCCTCGGGGAGATTGATTCCTGGGGTCGAAATTTCTCAGCCGATCACAACCACGTTCGCTGCCTGGGGGCCTTTGGGGCCATTTTCGACTTCGAACTCCACCTTCTGGCCTTCGTCCAGGTTGCGGTAGCCCGAGCCCTGAATAGCCGAAAAGTGGACAAATACATCCTTTCCGCCTTCGCGTTCGATGAAGCCATAGCCTTTGCTTCCATTGAACCACTTGACGGTGCCGATGATACGTTGAGCCATTGTTTACTCCTTGATTGGGTGAAATGAGTGCGGCACACCCTTTCGTCCCCGAACGCGTACAAAACAAAACGGCTCACGGATGGAACCATGAGCCAACCTTGCTTTCAGTGCCAGGCGAACGAACGGTCTCCGTTATGCACTAACTGTATCATGGAGAGAGGGATCTGTCAAGAGCCAGTTTTTATGGGTAATAGTATCTCAGAGGGTTATGCCACTGCCAGGTAGTCACTCCTGATTCCTGGACTTGTGGGTAATCACCAGTCACTATCGCTCTGAGTTTAGCCGAATGACTTCAAAGACTGCAATCGGCTGGGTCTTGCCTTTGACGCTCAGCGGTGTCACCGGCCGGGCGTAGACCTGATCTTTCACCCGCTCATATGCCTCCAGGCTGATCAGAATTTGATTATGGGCTGCTCCTTCCTGAATGCGTTTGGCGGTGTTGACACTATCGCTGATAGCCGTGTATTCCAGCCGCTTTTCTGTGCCGATCAGGCCGAGCACGGCATCGCCAACGTGAATGCCGGCCCCGAAAGCCAGGTGGGCCTGGGGAGGCAACTCGCGATAGAGGGCTTCGATGGAGGCGCGCATGGCCAGGGCGGCTTTAACCGCACGCAGGGTGTGATCGGGCTGGGGAATAGGAGCGTTGAACCAAGCCATGATGGCATCGCCCATGAATTTATCCACTGTGCCTTCCTGGGCCAGCACGGCCTCGGCCATGGCTGCCAGGTAACGGTTGAGGATGGAAACCAGGGTCTCTGGGGATTGTTTTTCGCTAAAGGTGGTGAAGCCGCGAATATCGGCGAACAGAGTGGTGATTTCGGTGCGACGGCCGCCCAGTTGAAGTTTATTTGGGTCCAATTGGCCAATCACCGCTGGCGATACCATGCGCTCAAATAGTCTGCGCTGAGCTTCCAGGCGCTTGCGCTCGGTTAGATCGTCAACCACAATGGCTACGCCCTGGATTCTCTGGGTCTCGTCTTTGAGCGGGGAGAGACTCAAGCGCAGGTCCACGGTGCCGCGGCCAGGGAGCAGGGGGCTCACTTCCAGATCGATGAGCGGTACATTCTTTTGGCGGACAGTGGCCAGGTAGGGAGAGAGGACCTCAGAGAGCGGGGTCACGGCCTCGGTCAGGGACCGACCGAGCAGGTCTTGGGCAGTCAGGCCGAGGATCTGCTCGGCAGCGCGATTGGCCAGGGTGATCATATCCTGGATGTCGGTGGTGATCACGCCACTGGTAATGGAGGCAAATACATTCTGCATCAGGTTTTTGAGGGCCGTGACTTCGGCCAGGGTTTGTTTGAGCGAGGAGAACAGGCGCGCATTGTCAATGGCGACGGCAGCTTGATTGGCGAACGCCAGCAACAGATCGCGCTCGGCTTCTGTGAAAATGCCGGTGCGAATGCGGTTGTCTGTGTAGATGACACCGATCAGATCGTCTTTGAGTTTGAGGGGTACACACAGGATCGAGCGCAGGTTATACGCCACAATGCTGGCCTGGCCGCTCAGGCGAGGGTCTTCCTGTGCATTGGTGGTTAATATGGCATCCCCACTCTCGATCACTTTCTGGATTACAGTGTGGCTGATGGCGGCCTCGCTGGGATGAATCGATTCCTTTTCCCAGTTGCGGGCCACCCGAATCGTCAGATGGCCATGCTCATCTTTGAGCATCAGAAAGCCGCGTTCGGCTCGCGTCAGGCCGACGATGTTGTCCATGACGATACGCAGCACATCGTCCAGCTCCAGGGTCGAGTTGATCACCTGACTGATCTCGGCCAGAGCCAACCGATGACGATATTGGGCTTCGGCAGCAGCGATCAGCCTGGCAATGCGCTCCAGATCGCTTTCTACTCGAACCAGGTTTTCTAACGTGCCGCTGGGAAATTCGTATCGTGTAGATTGCAGAGTGGCGCGCGTGTTTTGGACCAATACGCGCAGAGCGTTCAGTTGTTCAGCCAGAGCGGCCGGGCGAGTGGCTTCAAGGGGCATGAGCAAGTCCTGGGTTTATGCTGGGAGGATTGCCAACTGAGATGCAAATCAAGGATAGACTTGATGAGAGAAGTACGTACTGAGAGGCCACAGCAAGTTCTGTAACAACGGGATGGTTGGATTGAACCTGGCATGGCACAAGGCATGGATCTCCACCGGCCAGGCGGGCGGGCTGGGGCAGGTTTGGCGTGAGGTGTGCCCTGAGCCTGTCGAAGCACAAGGCATAGGATAGTTCTCAGTCAGGGATAGCACGCCTGGAAGATCATCGTTGTAAGAATCGGTTGTAGCCACTGTATTTTATCATTATTCAGGGCGTCGCAGGGTCATTTTCAGACCTTTCTACAGGATGTGCCAGGCTGCGCAAGGTGACATTTCCATGTTCTGAGTGTACAATCGGAAAGCCGGAAAGACACCAGTTCAGTGTGGTCAGGTAACGAAAAGGAGTTATCAGTCTGTTGTCATAAGAGGAGCATTGTCATGGAAGGGTTAATCGCTTCGGGAATTGACCTGGTGGTTGCTGTGCAGGGATGGGGAATGATATGGCTTGCACCAATGCGATTCTTCTCGTTTCTGGGTTCGGAAGAATTTTTCCTGCTCATGTTGCCGTTGGTCTACTGGTGCCTGGATGCCAGATGGGGAGCGCGTATCGCGTTTATGCTGTTGATTTCCAACGGAGTGAACGCCTTGCTTAAGATGGCGTTGCTACAACCACGCCCCTATTGGGTGGATGAGCGCGTGCAGGGTCTGGCTTCGGAAACCAGTTTCGGCGCGCCCTCTGGCCATGCCCAGATCGCAACCGGCATCTGGGGGTTGTTTGCTGGTTGGGCAGGGCGTTCCTGGGCGTGGGTGATCGCTATTGTGGTGATGGGCTTGATTGGTCTGTCGCGCATCTATCTGGGGGTGCACTTTGTGCACGATGTTATATTGGGTTGGCTGTTGGGGGGATTGACGCTGTGGGTTTTCGTGCGCCTGTGGAGGCCGGTGGGAGTCCGGATCAGTCGGCAGGTTCCAGCGGTGCAGGTGGTGCTGGCGTTGCTGGTTTCGCTGGCTATGATTGGAGTTGGCGTCCTTCTGGCAAACCAGTCGTTTGTCGTGCCAGAGGCATGGATCGCTAACGCCATGCGATCAGGGGGTGAGGAGCCCGATCCGTTTGCTTTGAGTGGCCTGGTGACGGCTATGGGGGCGTTTTTCGGCATGGCGGCAGGTCTAATGTGGATTGCCCGTCGAGGGGGCTATCAGGCTGGGGGTCCGTTAATGAAGCGCATCCTTCGGTATCTGGTAGGGATGATCGGGGTTGGGGTGATCTATGTTGGATTGCGGCTGGTGTTTCCGACGGGCGATAACGCTGTAGCGCTGGTATTTCGGTATGTGCGCTACCTGCTGCTCGGCTTGTGGGTCACCGCCGGTGCCCCGTGGTTGTTTGCAAAATTGCAACTGGCGGATAGTTTCAGGGCGTAGAGCCGATTTGTTGATATAATCTTTCTCAATCCAAGTATATATCCTATGGCATTGGAACGCGGTACCCTGCTCCATAAACGTTACCGAATCGTCGAGATCCTCGGTCAGGGTGGGATGGGTTCGGTCTATCGCGCTGTGGACGAAAACCTGGGCGTAGAGGTGGCGCTCAAGGAGAATCTGTTCACCACCGATGAATATGCCCGTCAGTTTCGCCTTGAGGCGGTGATCCTGGCCAATTTGCGTCACCCCAACCTGCCGCGGGTGACAGATCATTTCGTGATCGGCGACCAGGGTCAATATCTGGTGATGGACTATATTGAGGGCGAAGACCTGCGGCAACGCATGGAACGCCTGGGGACGATCAGTGAGGACGAAGCCGTCACCATCGGTGCGGCGATCTGTGATGCCCTGACCTATCTCCATACCCGGCGACCTCCGATCTTGCATCGCGATATTAAACCGGGCAATATCAAAATCACCCCTGATGGACACATCTTCCTGGTGGACTTTGGCCTGGCCAAAGTGATGCAAGGCAGTCAGGCGACTACTACCGGGGCGCGCGCCATGACCCCAGGCTATTCGCCGCCCGAACAATATGGCACCGCCCGAACCGATCCGCGAACCGACATTTACTCTCTCGGCGCCACACTGTATGCGGCTTTGACTGGCGTGATCCCGGAAGATGGGCTGGCGCGGGCGATGGACAACGCTCAGTTAACGCCGCTCCGTAAGCGCAATCCAAAAGTCTCTAAACGATTGGCTGCTGTCATTGAGAAGGCGATGGCCATTGATCCGAATGAGCGCTATCAGACAGCAGAGGAGTTTAAGAAAGCGCTCCTGGCCGCCAGATCACGCACGGAACAGGCGACCGGTAGTTATGTGGTCACACCTCCACCCCCCGGCGGAGATGTACCAAAGGCAGAAAAGCCCCCCTCCAAACCATCACAGGCACTCCCCCCTTATCCTCCAGCGGAGTCAGCCGAAGATAGGCCATTTGTCCCACCGCGTAAAAAGAGACGGCGGAGTAGTTGCTTCTCGCAAGTGCTGTTGCTCTCTCTCTTTTTGATCGCCGCGTTTCTGGTGTGGACCAACCTGCCCTCGGGTCGCAACACGGTCAACCTGTGGCTGGAAAACTTACGCATGGCTACTCAGGTGATCGCTCAGGTGTTGCCTTCACCCTCGCCGCAAGGGGTGGGGACGGAAACCGATCTGCCTCTCGCGCCGCCTCCTACCGAATCGGCCTCACCGGCGATCACCCCTTCGCCCTTGCCTCCTTCCCCTACGCCTACCTTCACCCCGACGGTAACGTCTGCTCCATCGGTTACGCCCACCCCTGAAGCGACCTTCACCCCTTCACCCACACCGATAGGCGGTGGATATGGGCAGTTTGCCTTTGCCTCGACGCGCTCGGGTATTCCTCAGATTTACGTGGCTGATATTACTCCCCAGGGCAGCGGGCCGAAAGTGCCCATCGTCAACATGCCTGAAGGAGCCTGTCAGCCTTCCTGGTCTCCAGATGGATTGCGGCTGGTCTTTACTTCGCCCTGCCGGGGAGCGAATGAGAAATTTCAAGATGCCACTCTCTACGTAGTGAACGTCGATGGGAGCGGTCTGGAACCTCTCCCGATTGGAGAAGGAGGAGGATACGATCCGGCCTGGTCTCCTGACGGGACGCGTATCGCCTTTACCTCTCGACGCAGTGGCCGTCCTTCGATCTATGTGTTCGATCTGAAAACCCAAACTGTGACCTTGCTGTTTGAAGCCACGCGTCACTTCACCGAAGCCCGTTGGCCGGTGTGGTCGCCCTTTAGCAACCTGATTTTGTTCGTAGCCAATCGCTACAATGTCTATGAGATCTGGGCGATGTCAGATACTGGCCTGACACCCCAGCAAGTCGTCTTCAGCGGCCCTGATTACTATGATCTGGATCCGACCTGGACTCCGGATGGTCAAGTCGTGCTATTTATTCAGCGGAAGGTGGGAGCATCCACCAAATGGCTGATGCGATTGGTCTACGAAGAGCGTGGCCTGGGAAAGGCCCGCATGGTGGCCGGTGTTCCGACGCCGCTGGAGGATATAGAGGTCTCGCCCGACGGTCAGTGGCTGATCTTCGAGGGATGGAGCGATAGGGTCAATCGAGATATTTTCCTGATCAGCATGGATACCCAAACCCTGTTGCGTCTGACCGAAGATCCTTTGGAGGATTTCGACCCTGCCTGGCGACCTCTGCGAACCCCGTAAACATCCAGGCCAGTGGACAGGATAGTTCCACCAGCCTCCTCATCTCAAGGAGGCGGTTGCCCTTTGGGAAATCTTACGTTCCTCTTATTGACCTGGTCTCTAAGACCTGATATGATAAAAACCACCGTTAGCACTCATGTCTTGAGAGTGCTAATCTGCTTCCCTTGCGAGGTACGCACTGGAATCGCCTATGTCAATCCTGACCGAACGACAGCACAAACTGCTCCTGCTTATCGTCCGTGATTACATCGAAACCGCTCGGCCGGTGGGCTCAAAGCGGTTGGTGGAACGCTATCACCTCAATCTCAGCCCGGCCACGGTGCGCAATGAGATGGCGGCGCTGACCGAGATGGGATACCTGCGTCAACCTCATACCTCGGCCGGACGCGTTCCGACCGAAGAAGGCTACCGTCTCTTCGTGGCTCACCTAATGAACCAGGCCGAACTGCCGGAGAGCCTGCAGCGGACCATCGTGCACCAGTTCCACCAATCCCGACCCGAGATCGAGCAATGGATGATCCTGGCTGCCTCGATCCTGGCGCGCCAATCCCAGGCGGCTTCGCTGGTGACCGCCCCGCATCCAGAACGGGTGCGATTCAAACACGTAGAATTGATCTCTACCCAGGGACGCCAGGTGCTGATGGTGCTGGTGATGGTCGGTGGCGAGGTGTCCCAACAACTTCTGACCCTTGCCGAACCGGTGCCTCAGGAACGGCTCAGCCAGACCGCCGCCCGTCTCTCCGCTGCCCTGAGCGGACGTGGCCTGGACGAAATTCTGGCCCTGCCCCCGCGAAGCGACGCCCTGGAGCAAGATATTCTGACCCTGATCATCGCCGACCTGCGTCAGGCGGAGCAGCAGGTGAGTGGCCAGATTTACACAGATGGCCAGATCAACCTGCTGTCAGAGCCTGAATTCGCCGAATCCGGAGAAGCCCGTCGAGCCTTGCGTTTACTGGAAGAGCGCACCCTGCTCCAGCAGGTACTGGCTCGGGCGGTAGCCGGCTCAAACGTGGGTGGCTTGCAGGTGCTGATCGGGAGCGAGGGAGGTTGGGAGGAGTTACGCCAGTGCTCCATGGTGTTGACCCGCTACGGAGTCTCTGGCCTGGTGACCGGCATGTTAGGTGTCCTGGGACCGATGCGCATGTCCTATGCCCGTACCATTCCTACGGTGCGTTTCGTGGCCGCCGTGCTGAGCGATCTGGTTACCGAAATTGTCGCCGGCGACGATCCGCCTCCGTCATGAAACCTTTCCTCTCTGTTCTCGCTGCGTCATCGGCGAACAATCTCTGCGACTGCGGATACACCCACCCCATCTCTCCTGTTCAGGAAAGCAGAACAACTATGGCAAACAACAACCACAAACCCTCTCCTTCGGATGAACTCTCCCAAAACCTGACCCCACAAGACGCCTCTCAGCCAGAAACGCTGCCGACTGAGACCGTAGAAACTTCCCCAGCGGCAGAGCCTCCCGATGTGGAGACGCTGCTAAAACGTCTGGAAGAGGCGGAGACCAGAGCAGCCGAACATCTGGATGGATGGCAACGCACCCAGGCCGAATTCATCAACTACCGAAATCGTGTCCAGCGGGATGCGGAGGCCCAGCGTCTGGCCATGAAAGCCGAGATCTTCCAGAAAATCCTGCCCATCCTGGATGATCTCGACCTGGCCTTACAAAACCAACCGGCCAACGATCCCTGGGCTAGCGGCATAGAACTGATCGCCCGCAAATTCCACTCCGTCCTGGCTGCCGAAGGCGTGACTCGCATCGAAGCCGAAGGCAAACCCTTCGATCCCAATTTTCACGAAGCCATCTCCCATGAACCCCACGATACGGTGGAAAGCGGTCACGTCATCGAAGTCGTGCGCAACGGATACATGCTCGGCGACCGGGTGATCCGTCCAGCGCTGGTGCGCGTTGCTCAATAACTCCCATCCCTGCCTGTCGCCATCAGGAACGCGAGGGTATCATGCCAAAGATCATCGGAATTGACCTCGGCACAACCAACTCGGTGGCCGCCTTCATGCAAGGTGGAGAGCCAGTGGTCATCCCCTCGGCGGAGGGAGAACAACTGGTGCCTTCGGTTGTGGCGCTGAACAAACATGGCGAACGCCTGATCGGTCGAGTAGCGCGCAACCAGGCCATCCTCAACCCCACCCACACCATCTTCTCCATCAAACGCTTCATGGGACGCAAATTCGACGATCCCGAGGTCGTGCGGGCACGCTCACTTGTTCCCTACGAAGTTCACGCCGCCCCCAACGGCGATGTGCGGGTCAAAATGGGCGATCGCCTCTACAGCCCTCCTGAAATCTCCGCCATGATCCTGGCCAAAATCAAACGCGATGCCGAGGCCTATCTGGGCGAACCGGTGACCCAAGCCGTGATCACCGTCCCTGCCTACTTCAACGATGCTCAGCGCAACGCCACCAGAGATGCTGGTCGCATTGCCGGTTTAGAAGTCCTGCGCATCCTCAACGAACCTACCGCCTCCTCCCTGGCCTATGGCCTGGACAAAAAGAAAAACGAAATCATCGTCGTCTACGACCTGGGTGGAGGCACCTTTGATGTCTCCGTCCTGGAAGTAGGGGATGGCGTGTTTGAAGTCAAAGCCACCGCCGGCGACACCTTCCTGGGGGGTGATGACTTCGATCAACGCATCATCGCCTACTTGCTCGACGAATTCTGGCGCGAAACCCACATCGATCTGCGCCAGGATCGTCAAGCCCTACAACGGCTCAAAGAAGCCGCCGAAAAAGCAAAAATCGAACTATCCAGCACGCTGCAGACCGAGATCAACCTGCCCTACATCGCCGCCGACGCCTCCGGACCCAAACACCTGGTGACCACCCTCACCCGCGCCCGGCTGGAGCAACTGACCTCCGACCTGATCGAACGCACCCTGGATCCCATTCGACAAGCCCTCCACGACGCCGGCCTCACCGTTGACCAGGTCAACGAAGTCGTGCTCGTGGGTGGCATGACCCGTATGCCTGCCATCCAACAACGCGTCCGTGACTTCTTCGGCAAAGAACCCCACAAAGGCGTCAACCCCGATGCAGTCGTGGCCATCGGCGCCGCCATCCAGGCCGGCGTACTCAGCGGCGACGTGCACGACCTCCTCCTGCTCGATGTCACCCCCCTAACCCTGTCTGTCGAAACCCTGGGTGGCATCGCCACCCCCCAGATTCCCCGCAACACCACCATCCCCACCCGCAAAACCCAGGTCTTTTCCACCGCAACCGACAACCAAACCCAGGTAGAGATCCACGTTGTGCAGGGCGAACGTCCCCTGGCAGCGGACAACAAATCCCTGGGTCGCTTCATCCTGGATGGAATCCCCCCGGCCCCGCGCGGCGTGCCCCAGATCGAAGTCACCTTTGACATTGACGTCAACGGCCTCCTCAAAGTCACCGCGCGCGACAAAACCACAGGACGCTCCCAACACATCACCATCACCGCCTCCTCTGGCCTCACCGAAGAAGAAATCGAGCGCATGCGCCGCGAAGCCGAACTCCATGCCGAAGAAGATCGCCGACGACGAGAATGGATTGAAACCCGCAACCAGGCCGATACCCTGGTTTACACCACCGAAAAAGCCCTCCACCAGACCGGCGACCGCCTTCCCGCTGACGTGCGCAGCGACATACAAACCCGTCTGGCCGCAGTCCGCCAGGCCATGACCGAATCAGACCCGGTCACCTTACGAACCGCCATGGAGAACCTGGAACGGGCCCTCCTGACCCTCGGCGCTTCCCTCGCCTCGGACGGCGTGACCAACCCCGCAGCGCCTCCTCCCAGCGGTTCCTCAGCGGACCCCGCGCCGGCTGAGGCGGACGAATAACCATTCCCTCCCCCGAACAGGAAGAGGCGCATATGAGCGGTCGAGATTACTATGAAATCCTGGGTGTGAGCCGAAACGCCTCCCCCGAAGAGATTAAGAGTGCCTTTCGCAAACTGGCCCGTCAGTATCATCCGGACGTCAACAAATCGCCTGATGCCGAAGAAAAATTCAAGGAGATCAACGAGGCCTATGGCGTCCTGTCTGATCCCGAAAAACGGGCCCGCTACGATCGCTTTGGCCGTGAAGGCCTGGGCGATATAGGTGGATTCCACGATTACACCGTAGATTTCAGCGACCTGTTTGAAGAACTGTTTGGCTCCTTTGGCTTTTCCACGGCCAGGCGCGCCCGAAGGATGCCACGCCGTGGGCGCGATATCCAACTCGAAGTGACCCTCACCTTTGAAGAAGCCGTGTTTGGCGTTGAGAAAGAGATCGAGTTCTCCCGTAACGAAATTTGCTCACGCTGCGGGGGATCAGGAGCCGAACCAGGTACTTCCCCTGTCCGCTGCGCAACCTGCCAGGGACACGGTGAAGTCCGTCAGATTCGCCAGACCTTTCTCGGCTCGGTCGTCCAGGCAGTCACCTGTCCACAATGCAATGGGCGGGGAGAGATCATCCACTCACCCTGCCAGACCTGCCGCGGCAAAGGCGTAGAATACAAACAACTCCGCAAGAAAGTGCAAATCCCTGCTGGCGTGGATGACGGCACCCAAATCCGTCTGGCAGGTGAAGGTGAGCCGGGCATCAACGGTGGGCCGCATGGCAACCTCTTCCTGATCCTGAAGGTTTTGCCTCATCCCTTCTTCAAGCGCCGCAATGATGACATCGTGTTGAACCTTGACATCAACATCGCTCAGGCTACCCTGGGTGCAGAAATTAAGGTGCCCACTCTGGATGGCGAGGAGAGCCTGAAAATCCCGCCAGGCACCCAACCTGGCAAAGTGTTTACATTACGAGGCAAAGGCGTACCTCATCTGCGTCGCACTGGCCGCGGTGACCAACTGGTGATCGTCAACGTGGAGATTCCCACCAGACTCACCCGCGAGCAACGGGAACTGATGGAAAAACTGGCCGCTACCCTGGGAACCTCAGTTCGCCCTAAAGAAAAGGGATTTCTCGACTGGCTCAACGAAGCCCTGGGAGGCTAGAAAACAATTGAAATGAATTCGTAAGGCTACCAGTTGGCCGGTTTAAGGCTATAATCTGGGGGACTGACCATGGATTTCATCGGTACCCTTTTGGGTGGCGCAATCTACATGCCTGCTCTTACGCCGGCAGGCTGGTTCGTTTGGGTTCTTCTAGCCATTGCTACGGGATATGCCCTCTATCGCTGGCGTTACCTTCAGCCTGCCTTTCAAGGGCGGCAGATAGGGGGGATCTTTCTTGCTTTATTCCTCCTGACGCCGATAACCAACCTGTTCCTGGGTATTCGCCTTCCAGCCAGTTCGGCATTACCTCCACCTGGCATCCCAGCCGAACCAACCCCTCCGGCGATGATGTTGTTCTCCGCCCTGCCCTGGATGTTGGCCAGTGGCCCCCTGGGTCCCCTGGGCGCATCCCTGCTGGGAGGGCTGGCTGGCCTGTTGCGTGGCCTGTGGGATACGCATACCATCTTCACCCCGGTGGAGATGGCGTTCCTGGCTGCCTGGTTTTCTGCCAATCTGCGCCAGCGTTTTCGCACCCTGACCTATGAATTGTTGCGCCAACCGTTGATCAGCGCTGTGTTGCTCATCCCCCTGCGCGTCATTCTGTACATTTTGGGCACCTTGCTGACCGTTCAGGGGCAGATGGCTGTTCGCCTGGACTATGCCATCAGCAACGCTGGCATGGTTGGCCTGGGATTTGCCGGCGAAGTCTTGCTGGCCGGATTGGGGATGCAGATCGTGGTGGCAATCTGGCCATCCGCCTGGAGACGCAACCAGCCGCTACAGCCTTCTCCTTCAGAAACCAGTTTAGAGAATCGCTTCCTGTTTGGTGGCGGCTCGTTTATTGCCGTCTTGTTATTTGCTCTACTGATTGGTGATTGGCTGGTAGCCGGGCGTGCTGCTCGCAATATGTTGCGTGATCGTCTGGCAGCCGTAGCCGGTGCCGCCTCACAGAGCGTTCCCTTTTTCCTGGAAACAGGACAGAACCTGGCCGTGCAACTGGCAACCGATCCCCGTTTACTGTACGCAGAAAGACAGGAACTGTTTGCCATTCTGGGGCAGCGAATGCAGGCCAGCCCCTATTTCGATCAATTTGCTGTGCTGGAAGTGCCTGAGCAGAACATTCTGGCAGTATATCCGGCAACGGGTCAGGAACAATTTTCGCTGTTTCCGGAAGAAAGTATGGGGGTGTTATTGGCTGCGGAAAGCAGCGTGCTGGTGCAGATGTACACGATTGCCCCTGCAGAACGCGGGGTGAGTGCCGCGCGGGTGAGTTTTCTTACTGGTATTGTCGATCAAACAGGTCGGGTGCGCCGTGTGCTGATCGGTCGCACCGACCTGGGGACTAATCCACTGACCCAGCCCTTGATCAGTAGCCTGCGTCAGATGGCCGATAGCCAGGGTGCCGGCATGTTAATTGATGACCTGGGTAAAATTTTATATCACTCCAACCCGGCTCTCATTGGTTCTCTCTATGAAGGGCCGTCCAATCCGGCGGTGCCCTTCACCACCCATACGGCTGCTGACGGAACGCGGCAATACGTGTATTACCAGCCCGTGGAAGGGCGAGCCTGGGCCATCGCCCTGACCATCCCCGCCTGGCAGGCGCAGGAACTGGCTTTATTGATTGCTTTACCGCTCTCGACCATGATCCTGGTGCTGGCGATAGCGGCCATGGCCTCTATGCGGCTGGGTCTGCGCGCTGTGACCGGTTCACTGCACGACCTGGCCATCGAAGCGGATCGAATTGCCCAGGGCCATCTGGATCATCCTCTTAAGGTGGAAGGAGTGGATGAGGTTGGCCGGTTGAGCCGGGCCTTTGAGCAGATGCGCGCCAGCCTGCAAGCCCGACTGGACGAACTGAACCGGCTCCTGGCTGTCAGCCAGGGAGTGGCCTCCAGCCTGGAGATGCAAGATGCTGTCAGACCGGTGCTGGAAGCGGCTCTGGCAACTGGCGCCAGTGCAGTACGTCTGGTGCTTTCACCGGCCGTGCTACCCAAGACGGTTATCGAATTGCCCTCGCGCTTTTCTCTGGGGCCGGCCAGGGATAAGTACTCCCACCTCGACGAGCAAATCCTGCAACAGGTTCAGAAACAGGATCGGTTGATCCTGGGCAATCTCAGCCGCACGCGTCTGCTTGATTTGCCCGCCAACTTGCCTTGCCCGGCTGCCTTGCTGGCTGTTGCTCTGCGTCATGAGAATCGATACTACGGGGCCATGTGGGTTGCCTATGAACAACCTCGTGGGTTTTCCGAAGCCGATGTCCGCTTTATGAGCACCCTGGCTGGTAACGCAGCCCTGGCAATGGCCAATGCCCACCTGTTCCTCAAGGTAGAAGCAGGCCGTCGTCAACTGGAAGCCGTACTGAATGCCACACCCGATCCGGTCCTGGTGACCGATCCACAAAACCATCTGGTACTGGCCAACCCGGCCGCCTCCAGAGTGATCGGCATCGATCTCCTTCAAGATAGCGCTCAACCTATTGATCGCTGGATTCGGGAAAAATCTATACTCGACCTGTTGTATAACGCCAATGAAGAGCGTCATTCCGCCGAGATCACCCTGGAGAACGGGCGCACTTATCTGGCTACGGTCTCTTCAGTGATTTTAGAGGGGCGATCAATTGGGCGTGTATGTATTTTGCGCGATATCACCCACTTCAAAGAACTAGACTCGATGAAATCAGAGTTTGTGGCCACAGTCAGCCACGATCTGCGATCGCCGCTGACGCTGATGCGAGGCTATGCTACCATGCTGGAAATGGTCGGCGATCTGAATGAGCAGCAACAGGGTTACGTGCGCAAGATCGTAACGGGGGTAGAAAACATGTCTCGCCTGGTGAACAACCTGCTCGATTTGGGGCGAATCGAGGTTGGCGTCGGCTTACAGGTAGAAACGGTCGTTGTAGAAGACGTGCTGGAACGCCTGGTGAGTGCGTTACAATTACAGGCCGGCCAGAAAAATATTCAACTTTCCACTGTCGTTTTGGATGGTGCTCCGCTGGTCCTGGAGGCGGATCAGGCGTTGTTGCATCAGGCGATCTACAATCTGGTGGAAAATGCCATCAAATACACACCCAGTGGTGGTGAGGTGGTCGTGCGGGTGCGTCCTGGCCCGGATGCGGTGATCTTTGAAGTTCAGGATAACGGTATCGGCATCGCTCCTGGTGATCTGCCTCATCTTTTCGAGAAGTTCTATCGGGGCAAGCAACGCGAGGCCCGTGGTCAACACGGATCAGGGCTGGGATTGGCTATCGTGCGTTCTATTGCTGAACGACACAACGGTCGGGTATGGGTAGAGAGTGAACTGACAAAAGGCAGCACGTTCTTCTTGCAAATCCCGCTAAAACAACCGCGAAACAATTCTGATTGAAAGATCACGGTATAATCAACAAAACTGTCAGGCAAGACAGGTTCTCTACCTTGTCCTGAGCGATTGAAGGCCTAACATGCGTAATTTTTGAGAGCGAAAATCATCCTGGATCAATTCAAGGCAAGATATGTATCTGCCATCGCAAAGTCAACCGCTGGAAGAAGAGAGAACGTTTTGTCTGGAATGGCTTCCCCTCTGGCGACCGTTGGTCTTTGTGGGAGTGATGAAAAAGCCCTGTGACTTCTGACGACCATTTCACGGATCAGAGCACCTGTCCCGACTACCTATGTCCACTATTCCTCCGTCAACAGATACCACTTCAGCGATCATTCATCGTTCAACGCATATTCGACCCCGCTGGTCCATTTCACACTGGTTGATCGGTCGCCCCTTACCAACCGCGGATGCTCCTCATCAGACGATCGGCAAGGCAGTCGGGCTGGCGGTGTTTGCTTCAGATGCGTTGTCATCGAATGCCTATGCCACCCAAGAGATTCTGATGATCCTGGCGGCAGCCGGAACCAGCGCCTTTGGTCTGGTTTTTCCCATTGCTCTGGCCATCACAATCCTGCTGTGGATTGTAACGCTTTCCTATGAGCAAATCATCCATGCCTACCCAAACGGTGGCGGAGCCTATATTGTCGCTAAAGACAATCTTGGTGAGAATGCTGCCCTGATTGCTGCAGCCGCCCTGCTCACGGATTATATTCTCACCGTCTCGGTCTCTATCTCTTCTGGAGTGGCGCAGATCGTCTCGGCTTATCCTGCGTTATTTCCCTATCGGGTGATTCTTTCTGTGGTGTTTATTTTCCTGATTATGCTGATCAACCTGCGCGGTGTGCGCGAATCGGGATTGGCATTTGCCCTTCCGAACTACTTCTTTATCGGGATGATGCTTTTTACACTGGGGGCTGGGCTGATGCGCTATCTGACCGGTTCGTTAGGCCAGATAATCGATCCACCTGAACTGGAAATCGAACAGACTCTGTTTGGGATCACTCCTTTCCTGGTATTGCATGCCTTTTCGAGTGGAACCGCAGCGTTGACCGGCATTGAGGCAATTTCTAACGGGATCACTGCCTTCAAGGAGCCTCGCAGTAAAAATGCCGGGATTACCCTGATGTGGATGGCAGTGATCCTGTCGAGCATGTTCCTGGGGATTTCTTTTCTTGCCCGTCATATTGTGGCTATTCCTTCTGAGCGCGAGACAGTCATCTCTCAACTTGGCCGTACTGTGTTTGATGGACGGGGCATCTTGTATTTGATGTTGATCTCAGGTACAGCGGTGATTCTGGTGCTGGCTGCCAATACGGCTTTTGCGGGCTTTCCCCGCTTGAGCGCGCTGGCCGCTCAAGATGGTTTCCTGCCACGTCAGTTAACCTATCGAGGTAGTCGGCTGGTTTACTCATATGGAATCGTTACTTTAGCCGTGGCGGCTTCGTTGCTGGTCATCCTGTTTCAGGCCAGTGTCACGCGACTGATCCCATTGTATGCCATTGGGGTCTTTCTGTCGTTCACGGTTGCCCAGCTGGGTATGGCGCGTCGCTGGTGGCGATCCGGTCGCGCCTCTTCCCAACAGAACCAGGGAGACCAAAGCGGTGTTCTTTTTGATCGGTGGTGGCTGCTTAAGATGGTTTCGAATTCGATCGGTGCGGCCTGTACCCTGGTGGTGATGATCGTCTTTGCGATCACCAAGTTTATGGATGGCGCCTGGGTCGTCTTGTTGATCATTCCCCTCCTGATTGCTGCCTTTAAGTTTGTTCATCGCCATTATCAGGCGTTGGCAGCCAGATTATCTCTGGAGCAATATAAAGGCTTGCTCTCGTATGCACCTCGTCATCGGGTGATCGTGCCTGTCAGTGGCATTCATCAGGGGACATTGCTGGCTTTACGCTATGCCTCGATGTTGTCGGATGATGTTACAGCCGTACATGTGGTGATCGATCCTGCGGAAACCGATAAAATTCAGAAAAAATGGGAGAAGTGGGGAGATGGAGTTCGACTGGTGTTGCTCGAGTCACCCTATCGTCAACTGGTAGAACCGTTGCTGGGTTATATTCATGATCTCCTGAAGGTCCGCCAACCGAACGAACTCATCACGATCGTTGTACCCCAATTTGTAACCGTGAAACCCTGGGAAAGACTCTTGCACATGAATACGGCTTCGATCTTGCGAGAAGAATTGTTAACCATTCCTGGAGTGGTGGTTACGGATGTGCCTTATCTGGTGTCGGAAAAGGAGGTCAAATGAATTTCATAGTCGTTGGATGTGGCCGGGTAGGTGCGGAAGTGACCCGTCGTCTGAATGAAGGGGGGCACAGCGTGGCAATTATTGACCGTAACAAGGCTGCTTTTGAAAAACTGAGTGAGAACTTTGTCGGGCGTACCATTCATGGCGATGCGCTGGCGCAAGATGTGCTCGAACGAGCCGGCATTCGCGAGGCCCATGGTCTGGCTACAGTGACCAATTCGGATACCTTGAATATCGTGGTGGCACATGCCGCCCGTCAGATCTATCATGTTCCGATCGTAGTGTGTCGAAATTACGATCCCCGTCGCCGGGCCATGTTAGAAGCCTTTGGGATTCAAATTGTCAGTTCTGCAGCGTGGGGAGCGCAGCGCATCGAGGAACTTTTGTTGACAGTTCCCTGGCGTGCTGTCTTTTCGACTGGCAATGGAGAAGTGGAAATCTACGAATTGCTTATCCCTCCCGCCTGGCATGGGTGCACCTGGTCTGACCTGTGTACGGGAAACCCGGCTATTTTGCCTGTGGCTGTGACGCGAAGTGGTCAGGCGATGATCGTCAGCCCGACCCTTAAGTTCCAGGCTGGCGATTTATTGACTGTAAGTGCTACCTTCGAGGGGATCAAACTCTTGCGCAATCGCCTGGAAAGCGGAAAGGAGCGATAAGATGTTCGTGATTGTTGCCGGTGGTGGACGTACAGGAGCACAACTGGCCTATTTATTGGTGTCAGAAGGGTATAAAGTGCGCCTGATCGAGAATCGCCATGAACGTCTGGAGCAACTCCACAAGAAACTGCCTACAGAAGTGATCTATGAGGGCGATCCGACCAATCCCGAAGTGTTGGAAAATGCCGGTATCCGCCAGGCGCATGCCCTGGCTGCCTGTATGAAGGATGATGAGGATAACCTGGCCCTGTGCTTCATTGCCCGTGAATTGTTTAATGTGCCTCGCACTATTGCCCGGATCAACAATCCCTGGAATGAGTGGTTGTTCAACAATCATTTTCATGTGGATGTGGCATTGAATCAATCGAACGTGCTGGCCAGCCTGATTCGGGAAGAGATGTCGTTGGGCGACATGATGACTCTTCTTAAACTTCGCCGCGGGCGCTATTCTCTGGTTGAGGAGAAAGTAGAGAAGGGAGCAAAGGCAATAGGCATTCCCATTAAGGATTTGGGATTGCCGGAGGAATGTGTGATTGCCGCGATTATCCGTGATGGACGCGTGGTGCTGCCGCGCGGTTCGACCGCCTTCCAGGAATGGGACGAAGTGCTGGCGATCACCACCCCTGAGAGTGCCCGGTTGCTGGCCGACTTGCTCACCGCCACCACCCATCCGCAGCGCGATGAGGAGAAACGATAGTTTTTCAAACGCTAAGAAAGTGCTAATGAAATGCTAATCTGCCAGAAGCCAATATCGGCTATATTTTAAAAGACTTATGTTCTCCAGTTTCTCGCCCTGTTTATTATGTCGTGGAATAAGTGAAACCTCTATATTGGCCATTCATGGGTGTTTCACACGGGGTGCCTTTTCCATTTTTCTGTTGGAGCGGGCACCCTGTGTGGTTTCCAAACCAATTTCCAAGGAAGGAGATAAGACATGAAACGGTTGATTGCTTTTTTCTTGCTTGTGGTGTGGGCTCTATCCGTGGTACCACAACCGGTTGCGGCCGACGAACAAAGTGACCCGGCAGACTACATATCCAATGAATTAATTGTGGGTATCAAGCCAGGTCTACGGGGTAGGGTTGATGTGCAATCTCTGGCCCGCCAGGTAGGAGCAGAGGTGGCCGACGTTTCGTTCGAGCAAGACGCCTATCTATTTCGTTTCACAAAGCCGGAGCAGGTGGAGCCCGCTATAGCCGTGTTGCAGGCAGCTCCTGGTGTCTTGTATGTGGAACGCAATGGGATTATGCGTGTTCCTCCTGTCCCTGCTGCGCCACCTTCCAAAGGGAATGTAAATGCTCAGGTTCTTCCTAATGATAGCCTGCGCCCCTATCAGTGGCATCTGGATAAAATCCTGTATCCATTGACCTCTCTGCCTCATCCCAATCCACCCTGTATTGTGGTGCTTGATACAGGAGTAGACTACAATCATCCTGATCTGTTCGGCAAGGTGTATCTTGGTTTCGACGCTTTCGATAACGACTATGACCCTATGGATGCCAATGGTCATGGTACGCATGTAGCCGGGATCGCAGCAGCCAAGACAAATAATCTCCTCGGTATTGCAGGAATATCACCTAACAGCAATATTCTGGCTGTTCGGGTGTTGGGGCCTGCTGGTTGGGGCACTTTCTGGATGGTTGGAAAGGGAGTCCAATGGGCGAATGCTGCTACGTCCACCCATTGCGGCGGACAGAATCCCAGAGTATACAACATGAGCCTGGGGTCTATATATAATAGCACCTTTGTTTCCAGCCAGATTGCCAATGCAGCTGCGCTGGGGCGGTTGGTGGTGGCTGCGGCAGGCAATTCGAATACCAGCACCAAACACTATCCGGGCGCTGATCCGAATGCTTTTGGCGTGGCTGCTACAGAGGAAAACGATCGCCGTACGTATTTCTCAAATTATGACACGGCTGCCAATCCATGGGTGGATATTGCGGCTCCAGGATGGTCCATTTTGAGCACCGTTCCTGGCGGCTATGAGAAATTTGCAGGTACCTCCATGGCGTCTCCGGTGGTGGCGGGTGTGGCCGCACGAGTGTGGGCCGCTAACCCAGGCTGGACTGCAGCGCAGGTGCGTGCTCAAATTCAGAACACCGCTGATCCAACCCAGGGCTTTCCGCGCCCGATCAAGCGCGTGAATCTCTATCGTGCTCTGGGCGGAACAGTTGGCTTTTTGCAGGGGCGAATTCTGGATGCGATGGAGGGCATTCCAGTCAATATGGCAACCGTGACTGTGAGCGGGCCAGGAGGCTATTCCTGCACCCAGACGACGGGTGCAGGTGGATATTACACCTGCTCTTCTCTCACCAGCAATGGCACCTATACAGTAACGGTTTCTGCCTCTGATCGTCCAACGATTGCACGGACATTTACGGTTGGCTCCTCTCTGCGCCTCTTTAACGCTGATGTGGCCATGAGCCGCAACTTTGGCAGCAGCGGTGATTGGACCATCACGCTGCTATGGCGAGGATGGCAGCCTTACGAAACGCTGGGCCGGGAATTTGATCTGTGGCTGGTGGATCAGGAGACGCCAACTCAATGCTACGCCGGCTGGTTTAGTCCGATGGATCAGGACGACTGGCGCATTCTCATTCCTCGCGATTCCTTGCCGGGCCAGACGGAAGGAGCGTTCATTCGCAAGTCCTATGGAGGCGTCCTGCAGGTCTGGATAGCGCTATGGGATGAAAGCTTGTTTTCCTGGCCATCCTCGAATCGAGTGACAGGTTCCGGTCTGGAAGTGCGCATCTATAAAAACAACACTCTGGTCAACAAATACACTGCGCCAGGCAATGTATCTTCACCCTGGCCGCTTAGTGTGCAGGATAACTGGTATGTGGGACGGATTAATCTGGATACAGGAACGTGGACCAACGTGAACCAGATCCACACCGACTCAACACTACCGAGCTGCGTGTTTGTTCCCTGATCGAACCGACTCGAGAAGCAAACGAGGCGACCGGGTAGGGTCGCCTCGTTTTTTGGTGCCGGGCACCCCTCTGACGGTGTGCATTTGCTATTTGGAGTGATCCGGCTAACCTGTGGCCGATGTCCCACAAAACCTGATGGTACGTTGGCCCAAGATGTCTACACCCAGGCCAGCCTGGGTACGCAATCCGTTATAGCCGGGCACGCAATTTTTCAGCGGTGGATTTCAGGGTTTCAAGCTTCTCCCGTTCTTTTTGCACGATGGCTGCCGGCGCTTTATGGGTAAATTCACTGGCCAGCAGGGCTTCCAGGCGGGTAATCTGGCTTTCTATCTGGGCCAGTTCTTTCTTCAATCGCTCACGTTCTACTTCTTCGTCTACCACTTCGTCCAGGGGCAGGTAAACCTCAATGCCGTTGACTACCAGCGTCACGGCCTGTTGTAGATTTTCAGGGGGAGCGGCCAGAATGGCCAATTCAGAAGCCTCCAGACCAGCCAGGGCAGCGAGAATGCCAGCCTGGCTATTCAGCAGATCGGTTTTATCCCCGCCGACCAGGGTGGCGCGTAGTTTCTGAGTAGGGGGAATTCTTTTTTCGGCGCGCAGGTTGCGGATGGCGCGTATCAGGTCTTGAATCAGGAGGAACTGGGCAATTTTGGTTGCTTCCCATCCTTCCGGGGTGCGAGGTTGGGGCCAGGGAGCGATGATCAGGGCTTCCGGCCAATCGGTGGCAAGATGAGCCAGTGGAGATTGCAATAGGGCCTGCCGCAAATGTCCCCAGAGTTCTTCGGTCACAAAGGGGGTGAAGGGATGGAGAAGACGCAGACTGATATCTAACACGCGCACCAGGGTGACGATGGTCTGTTCGCGAGTGGCCTCCTGTTGGAGTTGTCTTTTGGCGATTTCGATGTACCAGTCGGCAAATTCGGACCAGAAGAATTCATAAATCATCTGGCCGGCTTGACCATATTGGAAGTTTTGGAACAGGCGTTCCACGTCGCGAACCAGTTCTTGCAGGCGAGCCCAGATCCAGCTATCCGCCAGGGTCCAGTCAAAGGGTTTTTTGGGGGTGTTTGGAGGGGGTTCGTGGAGTAGCGAGATGGCCTGGATGACGAAGCGGCCGGCGTTCCACACTTTGTTGGCAAAGTTGCGGTTGGCTTCGATCTTCTTGACAGACAGGTTCATGTCATTGCCAGGTGTGGAACCGACCAGCAGCGTGAAGCGCAGGGCATCGGTTCCATAGGTTTCCATGACTGGCAGAGGGTCGATCACGTTGCCGGCGGTTTTCGACATCTTGCGCCCGTGTTCATCCCGAATCAGGCCATGCAGGTAAACGGTGTGGAAGGGTACCTGGCCGGTGAATTCCAGGCCCATCATGATCATGCGTGCCACCCAGAAGAACAGGATGTCGTAGCCCGTTTCCATGTAGGAGGTGGGGTAGAAGTACTTTAAATCGGGGGTTTCGTCGGGCCAGCCCAGGGTAGAGAAGGGCCATAGTCCGGAGGAGAACCAGGTGTCGAGAACGTCGGGATCCTGCTGAAGGTCGGGTGAACCGCAGACCGCACAGTGGGTAGGATCTTCTCGGGCGACGGTCTCATGCCCTTCGGGGCAGTACCAGACCGGGATGCGATGTCCCCACCATAACTGACGGCTGATACACCAGTCTTTAATGTTCTCGAGCCAGTTGAAGTAGACTTTCTCAAAGCGTTCAGGGACGATGCGAATGCGCCCGTTGCGCACGGCTTCGATGGCGGCTTTGGCCAGCGATTCCATGCGGACGAACCACTGGGTGGAGAGCATCGGTTCGATGATCTCGCCACCACGTTGCGAGCGGGGGATGGAGGTGGTGTAGGGTTCTTCTTGGAGGGTCAGGCCGGCAGCTTGCATGTCGGCCCACAGTTTTTGACGGCATTCGAAGCGATCCAGGCCAGCGTAGGGACCGGCATGTTCGTTCATGCGGGCGGCTTCATCCAGGACGCTGATGATGGGCAGGCCATGACGTTGGGCGATTTCATAATCGTTGGGATCATGGCCCGGGGTGATCTTCAGGGCGCCGGTGCCGAATTCCATGCTCACATATTCGTCAGCAATCACCGGGATTTCGCGTCCCAGGATGGGCACGATGGCGGTGCGTCCGATGTATTTTTGGTAGCGTTTGTCGTCAGGATGAACGGCTACGGCTGTGTCTCCCAGGATGGTTTCAGGCCGAATGGTGGCGACGGGGATGTATTCGTAGGGTTCGGAGCCAGGCGTCTCTGGTTTGAGCATGTATTTGAAGTAGTATAGAGTGACCTGTTCTTCGCTGTATTCAACCTCCAGATCCGAGACAGCTGTTTTCAAACCAGGCGACCAGTTGATCAAACGTGGGCCACGGTAGATCAGGCCTTTTTCGTATAGCCGAACAAAGGCTTCACGCACGGCGCGGCTCAGGCCTTCGTCCAGAGTGAAGCGTTCTCGCGTCCAATCGCATGAGGCGCCCAGACGACGGATCTGGGTGGTGATGATGTTGCCGTATTTCTCTTTCCAGGCCCAGGTTCGGCGCAGGAATTCTTCCCGTCCCAATTGTTCTCGGGTGAGGCCTTCTTTGGCCAGGGCTTTTTCGACTTGTAGTTGGGTGGCAATGCCAGCATGATCCGTCCCAGGAACCCATAGGGTGGGAATGCCTTTCATGCGGTGGTAGCGGATCATCAGGTCTTCCATGCTGACGAACATGGCATGACCCAGATGCAGTTCACCGGTAACGTTGGGCGGAGGGATGGAGATCACGAAGGGCTTGATGGACGGGTCGAAGTCCGGCTTTTGGGGATCGTTCCAGGGTTGGAAGTAGCCGCGTTCTTCCCACATCCGATAGATGCGCGGTTCGGTGGATTTGAAGTCGTAGGTTTTGGGCAGGTCGTATTTCATTCGTGCTCCTTATAGCATGACATTTGCGAGAGTAAATGGGGTATAACGAAAAAACGCTTCCTCCTGCATGAGGACGAAGCGTTCGCTCCGCGGTACCACCTCATTTCGCCTGGTTTTGCCCTGAGGCGCGCTCTGTAGCCGACGATCATCGGCCTGCGCAGTAACGGGCGCTCCCGTGGCGGTCTACTCATCCCCGAAGGGATTTTCTTCGCCAAACATCCCCAGGCGACTTCAGCGGTGGGGTGCTGCGGAGGCTTCCAGCCCGGGCAGAATGACGCTCTGCCACTGGCCTCCTTCTCTATCAGCGTTCCAGGCCGCTTACTCCTCCTGGGTGGGCAGAATTATACAGCAGAGAAGAAGGCGGCGTCAAGAATTTTTCCGCAGATTGCGCAGATTATCCGCAGATGGCGCAGATTGCGCAGATTATCCGCAGATGGCGCAGATTGCGCAGATTATCCGCAGATGGCGCAGATTGCGCAGATTATCCGCAGATGGCGCAGATTACGCAGAGGGTCCGCAGATGGCGCAGATTGCGCAGAGGGGTCCGCAGATGGCGCAGATTGCGCAGATTATCCGCAGATGGCGCAGATTGCGCAGGTTATCCGCAGATGGCGCAGATTACGCAGAGGGTCCGCAGATGGCGCAGATTACGCAGAGGGTGTTCGCAGATGGCGCAGAGGGTTCAGAGGCAGGCTGGCCAGGTATCTGTGGGTGAGTCGGTACCAGGGAAGGAAGGGATTATCCTGATCTGGATGGGTTACTGAGGAAGGTGTTCAGGCGGGGGCGGGCTAAGAACAGAGCCGCCAGGGTTTTGGCATCGGGGATCTGGCCGTGTTCTGCGCGTTGTAGGGCTTCAGAGAGGGGGAGGGGTTCTACGCTTAGAAATTCATCTTCGTCGGCTTCGAGTGGGTCGTGGGTCAGGTCAGTGGCCAGATAAACGACCATGAATTCGCTGGAGTAGCCCGGCGCCAGGTAGAATTCGCCGATTTTCTCCAGTTTTCCAGCAGCAAAGCCCGTTTCTTCACGAAGTTCACGGGCGGCACAGACTGTCGGGTCTTCGTTTGCGTTCAGGGTGCCCGCCGGGAGTTCCAGAAGGTCGCGGCCAGCGGCGTGTCGGTACTGACGCACGAAGAGCAGGTTTCCGTGGTGATCAAGCGGGATGAGTATTACAGACCCCCCATGTTCGATGATCTCGAAACGGGTCTCACGACCATCGGGAGCCTTTAGCCAGTCGCGACGGATCGAGAAGGCGCGACCTTGAAAGAGAATCTCGGAGCGAAGTAGTTCAAAGGGCATTTGAGTCTCCTTCAAGTAAGATGGAAAACGCCCAGGCTTTCTTGCCTGGGCGTGCGATGACCATACCATTTCAGGGGATGTTGAGCACTTGCCCAACGGTGAGCGGGGTTTCCGGGGAGAGTCCATTCACCTGGGCAATTTGCAGCGGATCGACATCACCGAATAGACAGGCAATGCTATACAGGGTTTCGTCAGGAGAAACAACTGTGTAGGTAGTAGGGTGTGGACGCAAGGCCCGTTCTCCGGGGAAGGAGCCGCTCTGGGGAATCTGCAGCACCCATCCTGGTTGTAAGGAGTAGGCTTGTGCACGGGTGATCTTGTTCAGATTGAGCAGATCATCGGGATTTACGTCAAATCGCCGGGCAATGCAGTAGGGGAATTCGCCGCGTTGCAGGACGTAGGTGGCAGGACGGGTGCCCGGCATAGCCGTTACAGGAAATGGAGTCGAAACGCCCAGGATCGGCTCAGGTGTAGACACGGGCGGTAAAGTGGGGAATTCCGTCATTGTCGCAAAGGCATCGATTGTAGGTATCGGGCTGGTTTCCTCGACAGGGAAGCCGATCTCGGGGGTAGGAGTCTCTTGGGGGATTGGGCCCAATCCCTCTCTGGCCAGTGCTGTGGCGGTGGCAAATTCTTCGATCATTTTCATCGGATCAACCGATGAGTCCAGAGGGGTGTTGAAAGCACTGGTGGGGAGGGGGTATGGATCCGCCGATCGCTGACATGAGGCCAGCAAAAGAATAAGAGCGATGCTCACCAGCGCAAGCCGTTTGTATAACATGGATGTACTCCTTGCAGTTGAATGATACCATAGTAGCACATCCATTCATACACGTCAAGCCACGCAGGATAGTCATTTTGTGGGATAGTGCTGTCCATTTCATGGTTTAATTGGGCTATGCGTTGGATTTATGTTTCGCCTCATTTCGATGATGTGATCCTCTCGGCAGGTGGCCTGCTGTTTGACCAGTCTCGTCAGGGACAAGGCGTCGAGATCTGGACGGTGATGGGTGGATTCCCTGAAGAAAGGGAGCTCACTCCCCTGGCGCAGTTTTTACACGCCCAATGGGGATTTTCCTCGGCTGAGGAAGCGGTGCGCCTGCGACGCGAGGAAGATCGGCGCGCGGCTGAGCGGGTAGGCGCTCAAATCTGGCATCTGGATATCCCGGATTGCATCTATCGCCGCAGTGCTCAGGGCGAACCACTCTATCCGTCAGGCGTTTTTGTTGAACCGCACGCAGCCGAGGCAGATTTGCCCGATCACATTGCGCACCATCTGCGGGAACGTCTGACGGACGAGGATGTGGTGGTGTGTCCCCTGGCGATCGGTGGGCATGTGGATCACCTCCTGACACGCCAGGGGGTGGAGAAATTGAAGCGGCCATTGTGGTATTATGCCGATGTGCCGTATGTGTTTAACGAAGCAGGGGCTTTGTCGTTCCTTGAAGCCAGATGTCATGCCGAAGTCTTCTCTGTCTCGGCTGAGGGGGTGGTTGCCTGGGTAGAAGCAGTGGAGGCTTATTGTTCGCAACTCTCGACGTTATTCCAGGATCTGGATGCGATGCGATCTGCTCTGGAAGCGTATGCCCGAAAGAGCTTTCGGCTCTGGAGGTGCCTACGGGAGGAGAGTTCGGCCTGAACACGTCTCCCAGGATGGTCTCCCTCTTGAGTGTTGTCACCCATTTTTTTTCACCGCTGAGAACGCAGACAGCGCAGAGTTTCCACGTTTTCGGGCTTTTCTCAGTGGCCTCTGTGCTCCCTGCGGTAACAACCAGTGCACTGGGCGTTCATCAACACTTTGCCGGGAGACTGCCTCCCCCAGAGCCTGATTGAAACCCAAAGTGTGCTGAAAGCGGCTGTGGAACAGGACAAGGATAGAGCCAGAGGGTGACTGGATATCCATTTCAGGGGAGTTTAGGGGCAATGGCGACTCGGAAGCCCAGATCGTCGTTAAACGTGAGGGGAATGGACCAGTTGCAGAAGGTCGTGCGAGCGAACCACTGGTAGCCGATCCACGATCCGCCGCGGACGATGCGATAGCGGTGATCGTCGTCGTACCAGGAATGGGTCCACTCCCAGACGTTTCCGCTCATGTCCCAAGCGCCAAAGGGGCTGGCACCCTGCGGGAAGGTGCAAACCGCTGTGGTGCCTCCCAGGCCAGAACCAACGGGATCGCTATCCCAGGTGTTGGCTGCTGCCTTGTCGAAGCCATCTCCCCAGGGATATTCGTAGCCGCTGGTCCCACGCGCAGCATATTCCCATTCGATGGTGGTGGGTAGACGCACAGTGTATCCTTCGGGGATGGCAACCACATTTTTAGCCAGCCAGTTGCAGTAGGCTTCTGCCTCATACCAGGAAATGCCCACTACTGGAAAAATGGGGTTACCCAGTTCGATGTTGTACCAGTAATAAGGAGCATTGCGCCGTGGCACAGGACGATGTTCCAACCAGTCGCGCTCAATGGTTTCCAGAGTGCGTTCATCGTAGGTGCCTGTGCGCCAGGCCCAGCCGTTTTCGCTCCAGAATTCGCGATTCTGATAGCCGCCGGCCTGCACGAAGCGAGCGAATTGAGCGTTGGTAACCGGGTATTTGCCGATCCAGAAGCGGTATTCCAGGCGTTGTTTTTCTTTGCGATGGCCGAATAAGAACTCGCCAGCCGGCACTTCCACAAACCGATCCAGATCGGCAGGGCGCCAGCCCAGGCGACCCAACAGGAGGCCTGCCCGACGTCGGAAGTCAGGAGGTACCTGCGGATTTTGCATAGTCGGCACCAGGGCCTGCACCACGCGGTCTTTTGTTTGTAAAGGAACTCCACCCGGCCAGGTATCGAGCACCGCTTCTCCGGCCAGGATAATCGCTTCTCCGGGTAAACCTTGTTGGGCTTCCAGGAGACGTTCTACGACTTCGCCGGCGACTTTGGGGAGTTGCTGGCGAAGGCCCAGATAGCCGATGGTGAGCAGGGTAGGTTCGCGCCAGGTCTGTTCTCCGATATGCTGAATCAGTTTTTCGGCAATTGGAGCAGCGTTTCCCTGGCCGAGCAGAGCCAGAGCCACTGCGGAAAGGTATTCTTCAAACGTCAGGTGGATAAAACCGAATTCACCAGGGCCACGTTCGAGCAAGAGAGCAGCATGTTCGCGCACGTCTTGTAAGAATTGATGAGCGGCTTTTTCAGGAACCGCGTTGCCCTGTTCACGGAAGAGTTCTTCCAGTTTGCGGCTCAGGTCTTCGCGTTTGACCAGACCAATGCCGGGGTTGGTTTCGTGCATCCACAGGGCCAGTGGTGCCAGAATGCGGATGGTCTGCAATTCGTCCAGGTCACGGGAGGGGGCGCGTCCGCTCAAAGAACGGGCTCGATTCCAGGTGGAGAGCAGGGTGGTGACATATTGGTCGTAAAGTTGGACGCGACGTTCGGGCAGGGTCACGCCCTGGCGTTTCATGAGGGCCAGGATAGTGAGCAGAAGTGGCGTGGCTGCCAGGCGTCGCACGCCGGGGTTGCGGTAGATAGCGTCTAGCAGTTCGCGTCGGTCTTGCTCGGCGTCGGTGCGGGCGACCAGCGTGTCGCCCTGGGCTTGTTTTTCGATGGCGGTTGTCCAGCGATAGACGAATGCCTCAATTTCGTTGTCATCGAAGTCTACCAGTGTGCATTCCATCAATCCTTCAGCCGTAGGGCGCACAGCACGGTACCCTACGATGCGACTGGTGAGGACGAATTTGTTTCCCAGGCGGCGATGGAAGGCGAAGAAATCTACCACGCGTTCTACTACGGTGTTGCGCAGGCTCAGGTCGCGTACTTCATCCAGGCCATCCAGCAAAATCAGGGCTCGACCCCTTTGCAGGGCTTCGTGCAGCATGGGGCCAATGGCTGCATCGGCTCCGATGTCGGAGAAGTATTCCGCAATGAAGTCATCCAGGCGGACATTGTCGGTGTGTAGCGCCTGGGCATAGACCGAAAGAGGGAGCAGGATCGGCAGGCGATTGCCCAGGCCTAGAGAATCACCCTCTCCCCGGGCCAGTCGCAGGGCCAGATATTTGAGGAAGGTGGTTTTCCCGGCGCCAGGGTCGCCGAGAACGATCAGGCCGGGATGGGCCTGTAAGAGGTCCAGAAGAGGAAGCGGGTCGCTCAAATGCAGGGGGTGAGCGGTTTCGTCAATGGGGATACGGCCGGCCAGCCGGAGGTCGCGTTTCCACGTTTCCCCCTCAGGGAGTTCGAGGCGGGCTTTGAGGGGGACGTAAACGTCCAGCAGTGCCAGTTTGAGAGGGATGCGATCTGAAACTCCCATGCCTTTCAGGCTGAGATAGCTATGTCGATCGAGCAAATAGGTCAGGTAAGAAACCGTGGCCCTCTGCAGATCGATGCCCGGCAGGGTAGAGGGGGTGCTGCGCCAGAAGCGATCGGCGATGATCACCGTCTGAGCATGGAAGATGGTGCTTTCTCGAACATCTCCCTGGATGGCCAGGCTGGAATCGCCGGCGTGTAGTCTTTGATCGCGTCCCACAATGGATTTGCTTGCCAGGCTGGCATGAATCTCCTGCATCTGGGTGCGCAGTTCTTCCAGTTTCTGATTGACGATGTCATCGCCCAGCTCTGGGCGCAGATTTTCCAGGCTGGCCATTTTGGCCTGGAGTTCAGCCAGTTTTTCTTTTGGATCGGCCATGTACTCCCTCTTGGTCGTGGGCTCTGATTGTGGTTCTATAAAGGTTTTCGATGTGCAATTTTATCGTTTTTGAGGCGGACGCTACTTTCCGGGTGATGCGGTGTGCATCCAAAAGCTGTCAAGTGGTGAAGGAAGGCACCCGCAGATTACGCAGATTTTTTTTGACGTTGCTGTGTTTGGCGAGGAAAGCGGCGGGTGTTTCCTGACAAGATTGGAGTGCACCCGGTGATGCAAACCCTGGTCAATTCATCCATTCATGAAAGGCGTTGCGGTTGAGGACTCGAATGCGGCGGTTTTCCAGGCGGATGGCACCAATCCGCTCCAGTTCTTTGAGGGAGCGCGCCACCACTTCACGCGCTGTGCCCAGCCGGGCGGCTATCTGTTCCTGCGTGAGAGGGACCAGGAGGTTGCCCTGTTCATCTGCAGGCAGTTCATTGAGCAGGCGTGCCAGCCGATGGGTGATCTGATAGAAAACCATTTCACTGAGTGTACGCACCATGTTGCGCAGGATGCGGCCAAAGTTCAGAATCACGTGCTCAGCAAAAGGAGGATACTCTAGAAGCAACTGGCGAAGTAGCGTGCCTGGTACGATCAGCACCTGACAGGGTTCTAAGGCTTCCACGTTGACCGGGTTGGGGCCACCATCAAACGCAGGAACCTCGGCAAAGGTTTCTCCCTCCTGGAGGAGGCGGATAATGTACTGTCTGCCTTGTGGGGAGAGACGATAAATTTTGGCACAACCGGAAAGCAACAGGTATAGTCCTTCGTTAGGTTCGCCTTCCCAAAAGAGAATTTCCCCTCGTTTATATTCTCGCAAAACCGATTGTTCAGCAACTCGTTGGACGAGCTCGTCTGGCATGGTCTCGAAGTATTCGTTTTTTCGCAGGATGGCCAGACGTTTCGAGAGACTCAATGAGAATGTGCGCATAGGTTATCCTGAGCCTGCCAACAGCACGTCATCCTTCCCCCGCTGAATCTCCCAGGGATAGATGATATAGGCATCGGTGATCGCGGCGTAATAGTCAGGGCGAGCGTTGCCAAACAGGTTGCGATAGGGGTTGAAGTGGAGAACACATGTCTCTGGGAAACCGCCGGCCAAGGAGACTCGATTCTTGACGGCAGTGATGGTGCGACCGGAACCCCACACATCATCCACAATCAACGTGGGACGGCCGCGCAACAATTCATCTGCTGGAAATTGCAGAAACTCAGGCCAGGCCAGTCTGGCTTGAGCACCTCCGATCGGGGAGGGGAAATTCACGGCGGCGGTGAGCACATGAGTGATGTCCAATGCCTGGGCCAGCAAGCCGCCTGGAATGATCCCCCCACGGGTGATCATCACCATCGCGGTAAATTCACGGCGGAACTGAGGGATGAGGTGATCGATCAATCGATCCACTTCTTCCCAGGTAACAAATTCACGGCGTGCGTTTGGCAACATGGTTAAACCGTATCATGGTCTGGCCGCACATCTAAGTCAGGCTGAATAGAGATTGAGATAGTGGTCTTGCCGGTAGAGCAGTGTGGGGATCACCCTCAGAACCGGTTGTGGAACTTTGCCTGCCTGAGAAGATGTCAGCCGTTCAGAATGGATGGCACCATCTGATCACAGCGATCATGGTAGGGTTGATTATAGCAAATTATTTCCGTGTTGCGTTAACTCGGAGGTTCAGGCAAAAGTTATAGCAGGCTGATCGGTTCGGTTTCGATCCGCCAGTCGGGTAAGGGGGGGAGGTGATGAAGCAAAGAGAGCGGGTCGGGGCCACGTAGGATGACTTGCCATCGGTAAAGATTATCCACTTTGGCGAAGAAGCAGGGTACAGCCAGGATGGTGGTTTGAGAACGCCCTTCGGCTATGGCTCGATCTTGTAAGAGACGTTGTACTCGCTGGGCTTCGGCTTCCGCTCGGGCAGCATCGTAATGACGGTATTCCAGCCGTACCAGGCGTCCAAACGGCGGATAGCCAAGTTGACGCCGTTGTTCTAATTCGTAACGATAAAAACCCTCCACATCATGTCGGGCTGCTGCCTGGATGACGTAGTGATCTGGGGTGAAGGTTTGCAGGATGACCTGCCCTCCGCGACTGGAGCGTCCGGCCCGGCCGGCAACCTGGGTCAATATTTGAAAGGCGCGTTCCGATGCAAACGGATCGGGCAGGTTGAGCCCTACATCAGCCAGCACAATGCCAACTACGGTCACCAGAGGCAGGTCCAGGCCTTTGGCCAGCATCTGGGTTCCGATCAAGATGTCTGCCTGGTGATTGGCAAAGTGGGTCAGAATAAGATGGTGAGCATCTTTGCGGCGGGTGGTTTCCCAATCCCAGCGCAGAGTGCGGGCCTGGGGGAAGAGGGCGCGGATCTCGCTTTCTACCTTTTCGGTGCCCAGGCCGTAGTGGCGAATCTGGTCACTGTTGCAGGTTGGGCAGTGTTTGGGCATCTGACGTCGATATCCACACCGATGACAGAGCAGAGAGGGGGTGGGGAGATTGGGTAACTGGATGTGGTAGGTGAGAGGAATGTCACAGCGGGGACATTTGAGGGGTGTGCCACAGGTCCGGCAGAACACGTAACTGGCACTGCCGCGGCGGTTGAGGAACAGGATAGCCTGTTCCTGGCGCAGTAAGGCTTCCGCCAGGGCTTCGATTAGAGGGCGGCTGAAAATGCTACGATTGCCGGCCCGTAGTTCAGCGCGCATGTCTACGACGGTGACCGAGGGAAGTTGCCAGTCGGTGACCCGCTGAGGCAGAGAGAGCAGATGAACGCGATCGGTTGGGGGAATGCCTGATGCCGCCTGGATGGCCTGGAAGCGCTGCTCAATGGTCGGTGTGGCCGATCCCATCACGAAGACTGCTCCACATAGACGAGCGTATTCTCGAGCGGCCGTGATGGCGTGATAGTACGGCGGTTCGGATTGATAGTAGGAACTATCGTGACATTCATCGGCCACGATTAAGCCGATGTTTGGGAAGGGAGCAAACAAGGCCGATCGTGGACCGATGATCACCTGAATGTCTCCCTGACGTGCTCGTCGCCAGGTGTCAAAGCGTTCTCCCTCGGAAAGTTGGGAATGCATCACGCCCACCTGACCAGGAAAACGAGCCAGAAAACGTTGGACCATTTGGGGGGTGAGGGCGATTTCTGGAACCAGGATGATAACCTGCCGTCCCTGGCGTAAGGTGGCCTGGGTGGCACGCAGGTAGAGTTCTGTTTTGCCCGACCCAGTGACGCCATGTAGCAGGAAGTGGATGGGCCGGTTGTGAGTGTCTTCCAGGGTCGTCAGGATCGCCTGCAGGGCGCTTTCCTGGTCGGGGGTCAGGGGGAGATCCGGGGGAGGCTGGTCAGGTTCTATTCTCTGCAAGGGATCGCGGAAGATTTCTGCGTCAAACACACGGATCAGGCGGCGCGCTTCCAGAAAGCGCAGGTCGTCCAGAGTGCAACCGGTGTCTGCATAGATCCATGAGACGTTGACTGGCTGGGTCGCCTGCAGCAGGAATCGCAGGGCGGCCTGGCGACGAGCCAGAGCCTGACCTTTGCCCAGGGTGGGTAGAGCGGCCATGGCCTGATCAGGCGAGACGGTCAGTCCAGCCATACGAACGAATCGGGGACGACTGCGCGCGGGCAGGAGCATGGATTGTCTGTGTAACAGGCCACGTCGAACCAGGCGATCGGCTGCCCGACGCCAATCCAGACGGGGACAGTGACGATCGATCTGACGTCCACGCAGGGTGCCGCCCCGGTCCTGGAGGAGACGGATCAGACGCTTTTCCAGCGGCGGGAGCGAGTCATCAGGAATGGTTGACCTGGTCAGGGTGTAGAGCGTGTCCACCTGCTGGTTTAGCCCAGGAGGGATCATCAGGCCTACCATGGCTGAGAGAGGTTGCAGGTAGTGTTGACTCAGCCATCGAGCCAGGTGAATCTGGGGGAGGGTCAGAACCGGTTGGGGGTCCAGGAGGGAGGCGATGGGTCTGGTTTCGGGAATAGAGGGGTGTTCGACCAGGTCGAGGACGACGGCCTGGACGATCTGCCGTCCAAATGGAACCGTCACCAGGGATCCGGGGCGGAGGCGATCGGCCAGATCGGGGGGAGTGTGATAATCGAACTCCCCGCCGACTGCCGGCAGGTTGACAGCCACACGGGCAAACATGGAGGTCAGGCGACCAAGGATTTCAGGACGACGGCGGCGCCGTAGCCAACTACCTGATGGAAGTCGCCGGTGACATCGCCCGAGGTGGCGTAGTGCAGGACCTGAACGCGATCCGCTCCCAGGACACGGGCCGCCCAGAGCACAGCCGCAACCGCTGCGTGCCCGCAGGCGTAGCCTTTGCCGGTATATTCGGCCTCGAAGATGGCCTCAGGATCAAAAGACTCGAAGCGACGGAGCATTTCGGCATCAAGCATATGGGCTGTGGTCTGATCGTAGTAGTGAGAGAGATCGGTGCTGGCCACGAGGAGGGCTTTCTTTCCTTCCAGGACGGCCGCCAGAGCATGGCCCAGTCCACGGGCGACCTGCGGCTCCTGGGCACGGATCATGATCGGGATCAGGGAGAATTCCCGGCTCAGGGCACGCTGCAGGAAAGGGAGTTCGATCTCCAGGGAGTGTTCACGATCACGGGCAATGGGGGAGAGGCCGAATCCCAGTTCGGTCTTCAGGCGGACGTCCAGGGCGATCAGGGCGTCTTTGTCGGTAGGAACAAGGCCCAGCGGGGTGGCGTAGGCGGCATGGGCAGTGGTGAGCAAGGGACGGGGATCGTAGTTGTGATAGGGGGAGACCACAGCAACCGTGTCAAACGCCTGTCCACGGACGGTGGCAAAAGCGTAGCCGGCTACAGGTCCACTGTAGCGGTGTCCGGCATGGGGCGCGATCAGGGCAATGACCTGGCCGTGAAGTGCAGGGAGACGCGCTGCATTCAGGTAGCCATCTACCGCACGCGCCAGGCGCAGCGGGTCGCCTTCGTACCAGGTTCCGGCAATTGGGGAAGGACGAAGATCGGTGAGCACCATCAAAATTATTGTAGCACAGGGAGGGAGGGTTGGGGAGAGGGGGAGAGCACGGAGGGGGAGAACCACGGAGGCACGGAGGGGGAAAACCACGGAGACACGGAGGCACGGAGATCGAGGGGGAGAGCACGGAGGGGGAGAACCACGGAGGCACGGAGGCACGGAGATCGAGGGGGAGAGCACGGAGGGGGAGAACCACGGAGACACGGAGGGAGAGAACCACGGAGACACGGAGGCACGGAGATCCCGAGAAGATGGATTGCGGAGAGAGCATGAGAGCGGGAGAGCCAACGTACCGCCGACCTTTGGTCGGTCAACGCGGGAGAGGGGAGGGGTTTTCAGACCGGGAGGGGGGGTGGAAGATGCGACAGGTGGCTTCAAAGGCTAGTTGCTTCAGCCGCCTCAGTGTCCCTGGCTACAGCCGAGTTGGAGGATGCGGCGGGTGGCCTCAAAGGCCAGGGGAGGCAGCGCTGAGCGTTCGAACCAGCCTGCATCGTCCGCATCGTCGCTGGCGGTCAGGAGCCCGGATTCGATCTCGGCTGCATAGACGATGACAAAATCGGCACCGCGCGGGTGCTCCCGGCCGGCGATCACGTCTAACACGCGAATCACGCGAACGGTCAGGCCGGTCTCTTCCAGGCACTCGCGGACGGCTGCGTCGGCCGGGTCTTCGCCGGCGTTGACGAAGCCTGCAGGTAAAGTCCACAGGCCGCGAAAGGGTTCGTTGACGCGGCGCACCAGCAGCACGCGACCATTCTGCTCCACCAGTACCGCCGCAGCCACTTTGGGATCAGCAAAGTAAATCCAGCCGCACTGGGGGCAGACAGGACGCATCTGGCCAAACGCCAATCGGGAGACCACAGGAGTGCCGCATTCCGGGCAATAGTTCACGCGGGTGAGAGCCATAGGTTCAGTGGTCATGGCGCCATCGCCGACTGGCAGCATGGCGCAGGATCAGCAGCAGGGCTATCCCCACCAGGGTCATGGTAGCGAAGAAAGACCGACCGAAGGCGAGCAGTGAAGAGGTTTGCGTAGTTTCAGAAGGGGGTGTTTCTGGTACTGAAGCCGTACTCAGGAGAGTATGCTCTTCTTCTACAGGTGGGGTGGCTTCGGTGAAGGTGTCTTCCTGAGCGGTCAGCTCTTTGCTGGCCGGGGATGGGGGTTCGGGCGTAATGCTCAGAATGGTTCTCTCTGGTTGTCCGTGCTCCATGTCAGTCTCTAGCGGAGCGGCTGGCATGGGCAACAGCCGGGCAAGGGTAAAGGATGCAGACAGGGACTGAATCTGGGGGATTATCAGGAGGAAGAGAAACAGGAGCGCGGCCATGGCTGTAGCCAGGCGCAGGAAGGGGTAGGCGCGCGGCAGGGGGGGCTTGCGAGCCACCATCTGAGGGGTGAGGGTGAAGTTGCGGGGGGCCTTTCGACGCGGTAGCTGGCGGAGAAGTGCCCGGGCTTCGCGTAACGCCTGGAGGGTGGCAGCCAGTTCTGGGTCCGATGTGAGGCGGGTCTCCAGGCGGCTCAATTCAGCCGGGGAAAGGCGTCCATCAAGGTATTCGGAGAGTCGTTCGAGGTCGCCGGGGTTCATGGGTTGGTCTCGTTCCTCAGACGGAAGGCAGAGGGTAAAAGTTCCCAGAAATCCTGCAGACATTCCCGTAGACGCAGGCGGGCCCGGGACAGGCGGCTCTTGACGGTGCCGATCGGAAGACGTAAAGCCTGAGCAATTTCCTGGTAGTCCAGTTCTTCTATGTCGGACAGGACGACCACCAGGCGGAAGTCAGTGGGCAGGTTGTCCAGGCAGTGCTGGATGGCGTGTTCGAGTTCTTCGACTTCCATGTGTTGATCGGGGGTGAGAGCGGGATCGGCCAACCAGCGCGGTGTGTCCAGGTCTTCGTCCTGGTCGGTTTGAGGGTGCAGTGGGGCGGTGGGGCGACGTTTGCGGCGGCGCAGTTCATCGTAGCAGGCGTTGGTGACGATGCGTAACAGCCAGGCCTTGAAGGAGCCACCACGATAGGATGCGATGGCTTGAAAGGCGGAGAGGAAGGTTTCCTGGGTGGCGTCGGCTGCTGCTTCTTTGTCGCCCAGGATGCGCAGGGCCGCGTTGAAGACGATGTCCTGATAGTGCAGGACGAGGGTGTTGAAGGCATTGAGATTGCCACGTTGTGCCGAAGCAATTAGGGCGAGTTCATCCATGCGCGGTTGCCATGGAAATTCTATCAGGGTTTGAGGAGAAGGGGAGGAGTTATCTTGAGAAAGGAAAAGAGGATCGCCCGATCGCAAGGCTATTGAACTATCCACCCTCACGCCAGATTGGATCATGGCGTTTCACCGCCCGGCCTCTCTCAATCAGCATTGGGAGGTTGTCATTTCGGGAGATTGGGAGATCAGGTGAGCGAATGTAGTGCTCTTGAGACGATTTACCAGGTCGTTCTGGGCTTCACACCATACGGGCCGCAACGGGCAATCCTGGCTGAAAGAGCAGTTACTTGCATCTCTAACACATTCGTTTAACTGGATGGGACCGTCAATGGCTTCAATCACTTCCAGCAGGGTGATGTCTTTGGGGTCGCGGGCCAGTGCGACGCCCCCCCGGGCGCCGCGTGAGGTATGGAGCAGGCCAGCGATGGCCAGTTGGGAGATAATCTTGGCCAGGAACGAGGGAGGGATGTGCTGTTCCTGCGCAACTGTGCTGGTGGCTGCACGCTGGTTTGGCCCTAAACGACAAAGATAGAGCACGGCTCGGACGGCATAATCGGCTTGACGGGTGATTTGCATTGGTTGCTGCCTCTCTGAGTGAGAAAGTTAACCCGATAATCCTTATCGGTTTTTGTGTATTCTATGAAAAAATTCACTTTCAATCAAGTGACAGAGATCACAGAGTAAATATGACCTTTTGTTCCGATTTTGGGTTGTGGTATTGTTTTCCCATCGAATACCTTCGCCAATTTTGACTCTACTGCAAAAAACCCTTCACCGCCGAGAACGCGGAGAGCGCAGAGCCAAAAATTTCAAAATCCGCACCGAATATGCCGCGTTTTGCTCAACAAGCAAAACTTTCCGCGTTCTCTGCGCGCTCTCTGTGGTGAAATGACCTTTTGGCACGGTAACAGGATTGGTTCGGCGTCATTACCGCGCGGCGATGGGACTGGGGCCAACGGCAAATCAATCCAGACTCAATCTGTATTATCTGTGGCGTCGGCCCGTCAAGTATGAATGGGACGTGGAGACATTCAGCCGTTTCCTGCCGTGGAGCGGACTTCCCTGAGGGGAAGTCCAGCCGGCAGGGGCTGGCGAGGGGCTGAGGTCGGGCTGTTAACCGCGCGCTGTGCTATAGTCTTCCAGCCAGGCGATCAGGCGGCGGAAGAAGCGTTCTTTTTCCGGTTCGTTGTGCAGTTCGTGATACCACCCATCCCATAGTTCGGTGGTGACGTAGAACGGCGCCCTGGCACCGAACTCGCGACTGGCCTCCGCGGAAGTCAGGCGATCGGCAGTGCCGTGCAGCAGAAGCATCGGGATGGGAAAGTCTGCGGCATGTTCCAGCGCGTACAGGCCAGCATCGAACAGACTGACGAACAGGCGGGCGGAGATTTTGTCGTGTACCAGCGGGTCTTTTTCGTATGCTTCCACCACTTGCGGGTCGCGCGAGAGGGCGGCTGTCTCCAGGCCACTGGTCTGGGTGAAGCCAGGGAGGAGGTTGTTCATCCACCGTCCTAAAGCCACTTTGAGTGCCGGTGGTTGAAAGGCCAGTCGCAGGAAAGGTGCGGTAGCAATCACACCGTTGAGATCGGCCGGATGGCGAAGCGGATAGTTGATCACCAGGTTGCCGCCCATGCTGTGTCCGTAGAGGAAGCGAGGCGTATCGGGATAGCGTTCTTCCACCTGCGTCAGGAAGGTATGGATGTCATCGAGCAGGGCCTCATACGAAGGCGTGTGGCCGCGCGGTCCTGCTGATTTGCCGTGACCACGATGGTCGAACCCCAGCAGAGCGAAGCCGGCCCCGGTCAGCGCCGCGCCCACGTGTTCATAGCGCCCAATGTGCTCCCCCAAGCCGTGGACCAGGCTGATAGCGGCTTTGGCGGGCGTTTCGGGCAGCCAGGCTTTGGCATACATGGTCAATCCATCGGATGAAGTCCACTCCCATTCCACTGTGTTCATCTGTATCTCCTTTTTGTGATTGGTGTTTTCCTGGCACCGTGGATGGTCGGCTACAGGGGTGGGGCAAACGATAGCCAGCGATACCGGTTCAGCTGATCTGGGCTATGTAGACGGGATAACGCTCACCCGTAAGAGCAAAACCCATTTTGCGATAGAGTGCCAGTGACGCACGGTTGTCATCCTGCGTGTTGACCGACAGCCGCAACAGGTGACGTTGACGCGCCCGAAGGATCAAATCGGCCACCAGGATCGATCCCAGGCCACGGCTTTGCGCTTCTCGTCGCACGGCCAACCGGGCCAGGTGGGCCCCATTCGGTTTGGCCGTAGAGAGTTGATACCCCAACAGGCGGCCATTTTCCTCCAGGACAGTGGCGAATATAGATTGGGCAAAGGCGATCTGTAACTCCTCGGCCGAGAGTTGCCAGAGCGGTGTGAAGGCATCGTTGTCTACTTCTAAGACAGTGGGCAAATCCTCGCCAGTCATTGGACGTAAACGACAGGTCGCAGGCAGCGAAGGTGGCAAGACTGCCTGGCCTCTCCATTCCAGCACCACAATGTCTTGCTTATAGGAGAATTCAGTGTATGGCAGTAACCTGCGTAGCCAGTCTTCCAGCGCCAGGATGCCGACTTCGATGACACCATGACGCGTCAGTTCGGCACGAGCCACATTCCATAGAGTGCGCCAGGCCTCGGTGGCGGAGATGGTTCTCTCCAGGACAAAAAGTCGTATCCACGCCACCTGCTGCGCCTGAGGTGGACAGGCCAGCGCTGCCAGCAGGCGAGTGTCTTCCTCCAACACCCAGAAATGGGGCAATCCTAACCAGTCCAGCGGCGGACGCCAGTCCAGGTGACGATGGATCTGGCCTGGATAGAAAAAAAGCAGATCAGACAGAGCCTGCTGATCCTGAAACGTAGCCAAGCGAACCCGAGCCGAAGTGCCAATCATCGGATGGAAATACGAAGTAGAAATCGTAGAAAGCGCTGGAACAGGGTGGGCTGTTCTAGTGCACTCAACCAGGTCAACATCTGCATGGCGGCCTGATAGACTTTCCCCTGCTTCAGGTAGATGGCGGCGATGGATTTCAACGTCAGCGTGTACAGGTCGTTCTCGCCGGTCCGTTCAAGCAAGCCGGCGGCACGTTGATATAGCCTCAGGGCCTGTTCCCATTGCCGCAGAGCCTCCAGAGCAGCCGCCTGGTTGATCAACGCCATGGCCTGTCGCTGCCGGTCGCCATGCGCCTCAAAGATGGCATCGGTGCCGGCTGCCGCCTGCCAGGCTTGTTGGGGTTGATTGGCCTTGAGAAGAGCCACACTGCAATTGTTGGCCATCTCCGCGGCTTGCAGCGTGTTACCCTGTTCCTGAAACAGATGGCGGGCCTGATCAAACCGCTGGGCCGCTGCCAGGTAGTGTTGATCTGCATATAGACGTCTGGCTTCTTCAGCCAGAGAATGAGGATCGGGAGTACCCATGACCGTCTCTCAGGATAGGCTGACTCAGAATGTAATATCGAGCAAACTTTCTGCCACAGCGCGCAGGCGATCGCTGGAGAGATCGCTCAGTTTGCGTGCCAGTTCCAGATAAGGGATGTTTACTGGCTGAGTGACGAATGCTTGCAGATCAGGGGGGAGTTTCAGGAAATTGCGAATGGCCTTCTGCTCGTTCAACCATTGCCCGATTGGGCCGCTCTTATCAAACACATCTTCCACGCGGCGATTCACCGCTTGTAGCAACACTTCCAGGTCGGGCAAGGGGATAGGGCGTTCGCCCAATTCATACGATTTCAAACGACTGACCGGGATTCCGGTCTCCTGGGAGAGTTGACGCATAGATTTGTTGGCGCTCTCCCGCGCCTGGCGCAGCATTGCCCCAATCATGCGCTGGCGGATGACCATTAACTGAGGGAGATTGATCTCAGCCGTAGGGGGTTCGTCGTCCGACATGGCTTCCTTGCCCCAAAAGTGCTCAATGGGAAGTTTCAGGGCATATACCAGGGCTTCCAGTTCCGGTAAGGAGGGGGCACGGCGGCCCTCCTCGTAGGCCTTGAACACGCTGGGGCTAACGCCAATCGCCTCGGCGCATTCCCGGATCGTCTTGCGGGCAGCCAGCCGGGCATCGCGCAGCAGGACGCCCAGTTTCTTGGTGCGGATCACGATTTGGGTGCGAGTATCCATGGGATATTCTCAGATGGGAAGATGGCTAAGATGGCCAGTTTTTCCAGGAAAACCACTGGGTTCTGCAGATGCCCAGGATATGGGGATTATAACGTGTTCTCTCTCACAACTCAAAAATCTGCTCACGCTCCGGGCCGAGCGAGACCATTCGGATCGGCGTCTCGGCCAGGGAAGCAATCCGCTCCAGATAGCGCTGAGCATTCTTCGGGAGATCGCTCCAGCGACGTACATGGGTAATGTCTTCCTGCCAGCCAGGTAACTCCTCATACAGGGGCGTACATGCCGTCAGGTCATCTGGACCGCCGGGCAAATCATATATGGTTGCATTATGAACAGCATATGCTGTGCATATCTTGATGGTCTCCAGGCCAGAGAGGATATCCAGTTTGGTGATGATCAATTCTGTCAGACCGTTGACTCGTACCGCATAACGTAACAGGATGCCGTCCAACCAGCCTACGCGGCGGGGACGACCGGTGGTAGTGCCGAATTCATCCCACGGATTGGCGCCGCTGCCGCGCAATCGTTCCGCCATCTCTCCTTCCACTTCAGTAGGAAAGGGGCCGGCCCCCACGCGCGTCAGAAATGCCTTGACCACGCCAATCACGCGTGCGTCACGACTGACGCTCAATCCCAATCCCAGGCCGGTCAACGCGGCTGGTGCAACCGTGCTCGAACTGGTGACAAACGGATATGTGCCGTGATCCAGGTCGAGTAACGTGCCCTGAGCGCCTTCCGCCAGCACCATCTGTCCCCGCTGAAGGGCCTGAGAGAGTTCTGCAGAGACCTCGCGAACATACACTCCCAAGGGCGATGTGTGTTCAAGATACGCCTGTGCCTCCGCTTCCACGTCCAGTTCGGGAGCACCGAGCAGATGCAGGGTGCGATTGGCCTCCTGCAAATGGGCACGCAGGCGCTCGCCGAAATCGGGCACCAGCACATCGGCCATGCGCAACCCGCGGCGGGCGGCCTTATCCATATAGGCCGGGCCGATGCCGCGTCCAGTGGTCCCAATGGCTTTCCCTCGGCGAGCGGTCTCCATCGCTCGATCCAGGGCACGATGGGCCGGGGTGATCAAATGAGCGCCTGGCGAGATATGCAATCGTGATGGGGCAATCGCCACCCCGGCGGAGCGCAGAGACGTCATCTCCTCGGTTAGCGTAGGAGGGAAGACCACCATTCCATTGCCCATCACTGCTACTGTATGCGGATGGACAATTCCCGACGGGATCAAATGCAACCGAAAAATCCGATCGCCGATTGTCACAGTGTGACCGGCGTTATCCCCTCCGTTATAGCGAGCCACAACATCGGCGCGGGCGGCCAGATAATCCACAATGCGGCCTTTTCCCTCATCCCCCCATTGTGCGCCAACCACAATCATCAAAGGCATAGGACCTCCTTCCTCACGGATTATATCAGACCCCTGGAAGACAAACCCTGCCGAAACGGGTATAATTTTCAGCGATGAACCGACGATTCGCTATCCTGACCCTGGGCCTGCTGGCTCTCTCCATCCTTTTCCTCGGCCCCGGCCTTTCTGCCGACGCCTCTCCCTCAGGACAGGTGGTGCAATACGCCACCCCAACCCCTCAACCCGACGGGCGGATCATTTACCTCGTCCGACCGGGGGATACCTGCATTGGTATTGCTCTTCTGCATGGAATTTCCCTCCAACAACTGTATGCCCAGAATCCTCAACTCAACAACGATTGCTCGAATCTGATTGAAGGCATGCAGGTCCTGATTGGCATTGGCGGACCCCCATCGTATACTCCCACACCAGGGCCTTCTCCAACCCCTACGCTCCCACCGCCAACTCCTACGCCTTTCAGTGGCAAAACCGAAGTGTGTGTCCTGTTATATGATGACCAGAACGGAAATGCCCTGCATGAAGAAAACGAGCCAGGCATTGTTGGTGGCCAGGTGAGCGTGATCGATGTGAATGGCACCTACTCTCGTGCTCTGGGGACGGTCAACGCTCAGGACCCGGCTAGCGGGGAATGGATTCGAGCCTGCTTCGACGACCTGAAGGGAGGCACATACAACATCAGCGTGGCCATCCCGGAGGGCTATAATCCGACCACCCAGATGACCTATCGTCTCGAGGTCCAGGACGGAGACCGGGCATTTGTAGATTTTGGAGCCCAATCCAAACAGGAGCAGATCACGGCACCGCAATCCCCCGAGGAATCGCAACGTATCCCCTGGTTGGGCGCCCTGGGGGGAGCGCTCCTCCTCCTGGGGATAGGCGCCGGCTGGCTGGCTTTGCGACAAGGAGGTAGTGCAAAGAGCCGTCTTCTGACCCGCTCCGGTCGTGGGTAAGTGCTTACCCTGGTGGGCGGGTGATGCGACCGGCCAGCAGATGCATGTGGAGGTGAAAGACCGTCTGCCCACCCTGGGGCCCCACGTTCATGACCAGCCGGTATCCCTGAGATACTCCCTGTTCGGCAGCCATGCGTTTGGCGACCAGGAATAGATGGCCAACCAGATCGGCATCTTGCTCTTCCAGATCGTTGACGGTGGGAATATGGCGATGGGGAACGATCAGCAGGTGTAATGGCGCTGCCGGGTGAATATCGCGAAAGACAATTGCCCGATCATCTCGAAACAGGATCTCGGCGGGTGCCTGACCCGCAATGATGCGACAGAAGATGCAATTTTCCATAGGGGGCTATACCTGTGTTGGTTTGGATAGAAGGTCGCTGTTCCTGGCGGGGCAGGTAGCGCGGACGAGACGTCTGCGCTCTCAGGCTGGCGGACTAAGGCGTGGGAGAGGGAAGGGGCCCCAGGACAGGCGCACAGACAATCTCATAGTATTCCAGTTCAATGGCCTTGTTTTGATCGGCATAGGCCGCAGCCTGGTTGCCGATGCGGCGGATGTCGTCCAATCTGGCAGCGGCGTCGGTGTCCCAGTAACGCGGCAGGGTCATTAAAGGATCGCCCACTGGCCCTTCGGCAATGTCATAGGGATTGCCAGGGTCGTCGGTATCGGCTTGAGGGATCCAGTTAAACATCAGGGGGCCGCGCGGGTTGACGGTAAAGCCCAGTTGGTATCCCAGTTCGCGAGCGATGCGCACCGGCTTCACCCCGAATCCGCCCCCTGGCCAGATGATGGCGATCGGTCGCTTACCGTAATACTGCTCAAAGACTTCGATCGAACCCTGCAATTCACCCCGAATGAACTCGTCACTGGAACTATCGGTCATGGGAATGTTGTGCACCACTCCATGCGCCTGATGATCCACCCAGCCTTCGCGTTCCAGGGCAACATTCTCGGCCAGCACCGGGTCCTGTCCACCAAAGGCGCTGATCCAGCCGTTCACCACTGGCCAGCCCCACTTCTCCCAGTAGGGACGAAACCAAGTGTTGAAGTTTTCAGCATATTTGCGATCGTCCACGATCACTACCACTGAGCGGGGCGGAATGCGGGCATTGGTGTAGAGGAAATCGGCCAGTTGTTGCATGTTGATAGCCACAAAGCCCATTTCGTGCAGGTCGTTCATCAGTTTCTTGAAGTCTTTGGAACTGATGTTTTTGGGATCGGTGACCTGGGTGGTGGCCTTCTGAATACCGTGGAACATGATCACCAGCACAATGGTGCCAGGGGCAGCGTTGTTGGGATCCCAACGAGCCCGCAGGTATTGACAGGTGTCCTGTATGTAAGTGTGTGGGGTGACGAACGGTGCCAGCAGGTCGGTCTGGAAGGGTGGGGGGAGGGCCGGTGGGGTGCGTGGCACGGTCGGTGTGGGATTGGCTACAGGAGTGGCTGTCGGCGTCATCGCTACAGCGGTAGCCGTGGAGGCGGCGTAGACGGTGGCAAAAGCCTGAGTCATGGCCGCCTCCATAAGGGGCGCGGGGGCAGCAGGAGTGGCCGGGGGGGCGCAAGATGCCAGGAGCAGGGCAATCAGGATCAGGGAAAGGAGGAAGCGGTGCCTCATCGCTCGGTCAGGACGGGTTATTCGTTGCTTTCGCCACGGATGAAGGCTTCTACCATCTCGCGGGCAACACTGTCGCGGAATTGCTTGGGAGGAGTCTTGAAGAAGTAGGAAGAGGGACCGATGATCGGGCCAGCCAGGCCGCGATCCAGGGCGATCTTGGCGCAGCGGATGGCGTCAATCATCACGCCGGCCGAGTTTGGGCTATCCCAGACTTCCAGTTTGGCTTCCAGGTTGAGTGGCACATCCCCGAAGGTGGTACCTTCCATGCGGATGTAACACCATTTGCGATCGCTCAGCCAGGGAACGTAGTCTGAAGGCCCAACGTGGACCTGGTCTTCGGGCAGCGAGTAGGGAAGCATGGAGGTGACTGCGTTGGTCTTAGAGATTTTCTTGCTCTCCAGGCGTTCCCGCTCCAGCATGTTGAGGAAATCGGTGTTGCCGCCGAAGTTCAGTTGATAGGTGCGGTCGAGGCGGACACCGCGATCCACGAACAGGGTGGTCAGGACGCGATGCAGAATGGTCGCGCCCACCTGGGACTTGATGTCATCGCCTAGAACGGGAAGCCCGGCATCCCGAAATCGCTTGCTCCAGTATTCAGAGGAGGCAATGAAGACCGGGATGCCGTTGACGAAGGCGCACCCGGCTTCGATGGCCTGTTCCACGTACCACTTGGTGGCCATCTCAGAACCTACGGGCAGAAAGTTAACTACCACGTCGGTTTTGGTCTCTTTGAGCAGGCCGACGATGTCGGCAGTGGGACCAGGGGCCTTCTGGATCACCTTGCTCAGGTATTTGCCCAGACCATCGTGGGTCATGCCGCGCACGACTGGCGCTCCCAGGTGGGGAACATCGCAGAACTTAATCGTGTTGTTGGGTTCGGCAAAGATGGCTTCAGAAAGGTCTTTGCCGACTTTGGTGACGTTGATGTCAATCCCCAGCGTAAATTCGATGTTGCCGATATGGTAGCCACCCAGGCGAGCGTGCATGATGCCGGGGATGATTTCATCATCGCGCGCGTTTTTGTAGTATTCTACTCCCTGAACCAGGGATGAGGCGCAGTTTCCAACGCCGATGATAGCCACACGGACTTTTTTGGGCATACTTGGAATCTCCTGTGAGGGTTGAAGATTGGCGCTATTCTACCAGCCCTCAAGTATAATCGGCATTGTGGTATGGCTACTGAGAAAGTTCGCCGTCTTTTAAATGTGATTCGACTGTTGGGGCATTCCCCTGACATGGAGGCCTGTCTGCAGGCGCTCCTCGAAGAAGCATGTGAGTTGACGTCCAGTGAGTCGGCCTCTATTCTGGGGTACGATGGCTCTACGGATACCCTCTATTTTGTGAGTGCTCTCTCTGAGCAGATCGAGTTTTTGCGCAGTGTGCGTGTGCCGCTGGAGGGCAGCGCTGCGGGCTGGGTGTTTCGTCACTCAGAAACGCTGGTGATCTGGAACACAGAGCAGGATAGGCGTCATTTCAAGGAGGTCGATCGACTGCTCGGTGGGCAGACGCGTTCGCTGGTGGCTGTTCCACTTCTCTTTTTTGGTCAGCCATTGGGGGTGTTAGAGGCCATCAATAAGCGCGGAACAGAGAAATACAGTGAAGAGGATGTGTTGATCCTGGAGACGCTGGCCGCGCTGGCCGCATTTGTGTTGCATGAGCGTCTGCTGCAGCAACAGGTCGAGCAGGCACACAAGCAGGTGGCCGATCTGGAGCGAATGAAAGCCGATTTTATCGCCATTACCTCCCATGAGTTGCGCACCCCTCTGGGGTTGATTTTGGGCCATGCTTCGTTTCTGCGCGAGTTTGCCGGGGCTGAGTATCGCGAACAGTTGGAGATGATCATCCGTAATGCCACTCGCTTGAAGGAGATCGTGGAAAATCTTTCCAGCATGGATAACATTCAAAAAGGCACAGCGCGCCTTCGTCAACGTCAGGTCTCGATGGCACGTCTGGTGCAGGATGTGGTCGAGTCATTTTACGACGAGGCGCGGCGAAAGCAGATCGATCTGCAAGTCCAGGTGGGATCATCGCCGTTGATGATAGAAGGAGATGCTTCAAAGATCGAAATTGCGTTGAGTCACCTGGTGCGTAATGCGATCACGTTTACCGATCCTGGTGGTCATGTATGGGTGCGCGCCGAGGCAGTGCCCGGCTACGTGCGGGTTCAGGTCGAAGATGACGGGATCGGAATTCCCCAGCAGGACCTGACGCGGATTTTCGAGCGGTTTTATCAGGTTGAATCTCATCTCACGCGCAAGCATGGAGGGATGGGATTGGGGCTCTCGATAGCCAAGGCGATGATTGAGTTGCATGGCGGACGAATTTGGGCGGAAAGCCAGGAGGGAAAGGGCAGTCGCTTCACGTTTTTGCTGCCTGTTAATCCAGGCCAGGCAGGCGCCGCTCAGAAGGTGTTCGCTCCTTGATTGAGCCGGGTGAGGCATGAGTCCGGACTTTGTGATCGTTGGTCAACTGCGGCGAGAATATTTGCTGCCGGCCTTTGGCCCACCTCGTCTGGATGCACCTGGGGGGAATGCGTTATATGCCGCCGGTGGATTGGCGGTGTGGGATTCGCATATCGGGCTGGTGGCACGGGTTGGCGAAGATTATCCCCAGGAATGGCTGGAGAGGCTTAAGCATCTGGGTTGGGACCTTGAAGGGGTTCGCAGACAAACCGGGCCGCTGGATCAGCGTTTCTTTCTGGCCTGGTCTGAGGATCTGCGCCCGAGCCGAACGGGGATGGTCGCTCATTTTACTCAGCGAGGCTTGCCGTTTCCCAAAACGCTTTTGGGGTTTCAGCCCCAGAGCGATACGCAAACTGCCCGATCAGAACCGGACCCGGTCTCGCCTTCGCCAGCCTATCTACCATTGGTTTATCTGGAGGCCAAAGCGTTTCATTTGTGTTCCCTGGACGTAGTGACCCAGCAGCGATTTCTGGAGCGTGTGCGAAGGGCTATTCGGGTGGTGACGCTTGATCCGCCGGCAGCGCTGATGGCGCCGGCTTTTCAGCAGCAGGTGCGTGGTCTGGTGAATGGAATTACGGCTTTTGTTCCTTCGCTGGAAGAGATGAAAGCGTTGTTTTGGGGAGAGACGAATGATCCCTGGGAGATGGCTGCTGCGGTAGGGGAGTGGGGATGCGAGTTTGTGGTGATCAAGTGCGGCGAACGTGGGCAATTGGTGTACGATGCGGTAGGGAAGCACCGTTGGGAGATTGCTGCCTATCCGGCTCGCGTGGCCGATCCTACCGGTGTGGGCGATGCGTTCTGTGGAGGATTTCTGGCCGGGTATTGCAAAAACTATGATGTGGTGGAAGGTGTGTTGTACGGAAATGTTTCGGCTTCGCTGGCGATCGAGGGTTCGGGACCGTTCTATCCGCTGGAAGCCTTGCCCGGCTTGGCCCAAAGACGGTTTGAGTCTTTGCGAGAGTGGGCGATCAAGAAACGATAGGTGATTGGTTTGCGTTGCTCCCATGGTGCCGTCTGGGGCGGGCAGGTTTCATGCGCCAGAGAAGGGCACAAGCAGAGGGTGAAATCAGTGTGTGAGGGTGTGCTTTGAACTATGAATGCCCTGGTGGAACGGATCGTGGATCTGGCAGTGCAGATTCAGCAAATTCCTGCGCCGACCTTTGAGGAAGGCGAACGGGCTGCGTTTGTGCATCAGTGCTTCCTGGAGGAAGGGTTGCAGGATGCAGGCATAGATGCCGCAGGGAATGTGTTGGGCCGATGGCCGGGCGAGGGGCGGGGCCATCGTCCGCTGGTGGTGAGCGCTCATCTGGATACGGTGTTTCCTCGCCAGACTGGTTTGCATGTTCGCCGCGAAGGGAAACGCCTGTATGGTCCTGGATTGGGGGATAATTCGATCGGTGTGGCGGCTTTGTTGGGGTTGATCTGGTTGTTGAAGGAACGGGACATCAAGTTGCCTGGCGATCTGTGGCTGGTGGCCAACACCGGCGAGGAGGGATTGGGTGATTTGCGGGGCATGAAGGCTGTGGTTCAGTATTTTGGTTCACAGGTGATTGGTTATCTGGTGCTGGAAGGCATGGCGCTGGGGAGCGTGTACCATCGTGGGATAGCCGTGCATCGGTATCGGGTCGCTGTGCGAACCCCTGGCGGGCATGCCTGGTCGGATTATGGTCGTCCGTCGGCAGTGCATGAGTTGGTGAATCTGGCGGCTCAGGTGACAGGTCTCTCGCTGCCGGCCTCACCACGCACGACGTTAAATATCGGTCGGATTGCAGGGGGGACGTCGGTGAATACGCTGGCGGCAGAGGCCTGGCTGGAGATGGAGGTGCGCTCAGAGTCGCCGAACACGCTGGAGGGAGTGCTCAGGGCGGTGGAAACGCTGTTCGGCGCCGCGAACCGGCCAGGGGTCCAGGTGGAAGCGCAGACGGTGGGGCAACGTCCGGGGGGAGAGATTCCTCGTTCGCATCCGCTGGTTCGTCTGGCGGTGTCATGTCTGCGCGAACAGGGGATCGAGCCAGAGCTGATCGGTGGTTCGACTGACGCCAATCTTCCGCTCAGTCTGGGGCTGCCGGCGCTGGTGATGGGGGTGACTACAGGCGGCGGTGGCCATACCATTCATGAGTTTATCGAGGTCGAACCGATTGCGCAGGGGATGGACGCGCTATTGGCGTTTGTGCAACGGGCGTTTGTTGTGGAGGGGCAAAGATGAGGGGGCGGGATCTGGAAAAGGCGGCTTTGTGCGGTGAGCCTTCGTATGTGTGGCGTGAGGGGCAGGAGCGTCGTCTGGCGATGATTGTGCAGGCCGCAGGGAAACGGGTACGCGGCCGGGTGCTGGAGAACGGTTGTGGGGTGGGGATGTATGTGGAGAAACTGGCGGCATTTGGGGGGACGGTGATTGGTCTGGAATATGATCTGGCACGCGCCGCCGAAGCCCGGCGACGTTCGCCCCATATTGTGAACGCGGCCGGGGAGGCGTTGCCGTTTCCATCAGGGACGTTTGACCTGATCTTGAGCCATGAGGTGATCGAGCACGTCCACGACGATCGGGCGGCGGTGGAGGAGATGGTACGGGCGCTGAAACCAGGCGGACGGATTGTGCTGTTTTGTCCGAATCGGGGGTATCCGTTTGAGACTCATGGGATTTACTGGCGGGGGCGTTATCGGTTTGGGAATATTCCGCTGGTGAATTATTTGCCCCGTCGCTGGCGTGATCGTCTGGCTCCCCATGTGCGGGTGTATTCGAGTGGGGATCTGGAGAGGTTGTTTGCCGGGTTGCCGGTTCGGGTTGTGGAACGCAGGATTGTTTTCGGGGGGTATGATAATCTCATCGCCCGTTTTGGCTGGTTGGGACGGTGGTTGCGAGCGGTTCTCCAGAGCCTGGAGCGGACGCCACTGCGGGTGTTGGGGTTGTCGCATGTTTGGGTGGTGGAGGTGGTCGGTTAGTCTGTTGGTCGGTTGGTCGGTTGGTCTGTTGGTCTGTTGGTCAGTTGGTCGGGTGGTCGGGTGGTCGGTTGGTCTGTTGGTCTGTTGGTCGGTTGGTCGGGTGGTCGGGTGGTCGGGTGGTCTGTTGGTCGGTTGGTCGGTTGGTTGGTCGGTTGGTCTGTTGGTCGGTTAGTCGGTTGGTCGGTTGGTCGGTTGGTCGGTTGGTCGGTTGGTCGGTTGGTTGGGTGGTTGGGTGGTCGGTTGGTCGGTTGGTCGGGTGGTCGGTTGGTCTGTTGGTCGGTTAGTCGGTTGGTCGGTTGGTCGGTTGGTCGGTTGGTCGGGTGGTCGGTTGGTCGGTTGGTCGGGTGGTCGGTTGGTCGGTTGGTCGGTTGGTCGGTTGGTCGGTTAGTCGGTTGGTCGGTTGGTCGGTTGGTCGGTTGGTCGGGTGGTCGGTTGGTCGGGTGGTCGGTTGGTCGGGTGGTTGGGTGGTGAGAAAAGCCAGGATGCGGAGGAGAGGGTTGCTGTCCTGGCGGTTCTGGTTTGATGAATGGTAAGGGGTGTGGACGGGTGTGGTTGCCATGGGGTCAGGTCCAGTTTTCCAGGGTTTGTTTGACTTTGGCCAGGAAGCCATCGGCCACGGCGCCATCCAGAATACGGTGATCGAATACGAAGGAGAGGTAGACCACTGGGCGGATGGCGATGGCGTCGTTGCCGTCAGCATCGGTCACTACCAGAGGGCGTTTGTGTATGGCGCCCACGCCCAGAATGCCACACTGGGGTTGGTTGATGATCGGCATGGCGAAGAGGGAACCTCCGGTGCCGTGGTTGGTCAGGGTAAATGTGCCCCCTTTGACGTCTTCCGGCTGGAGTTTGCGTGCCCGGGCGCGCTGGGCCAGGTCGTTGACGGCGCGCGCCATGCCCAGCAGGGAGAGTGCGTCGGCTTGTTTGATCACCGGCACGATCAGTCCATCTTCACCCAGGGAGACGGCCATGCCCAGGTTGATGTCCTGGTGAATCAGAATGCCCTCGTCGGTCCAGGAAGAGTTCACGATGGGGTAGGCTTTCAGAGCCGCGACGATGGCCATCATGAAGTAAGCAGTGAAGGTCAGGTTGACTCCGTCGCGCTCAAAGGCTGCTTTGTGTGCCTGGCGATGTTTGATCACCTGGGAGAGATCGGCCTCCATGACGGTGAGCACATGAGGCGATGCCGATTTGGAGTGCACCATGTGTTCGGCGATCTGTTTGCGCATCAGGGTATGGGGGATGAGACGTCCACGGGGGGCCGGCGCAGGGGTGGGTGAAGGGGCAGGCGGAGGGGGAGGCGCAGCCGGGGTCACCGGTTCGGCAGGCGCGCTTCGGCGCCGTTCCAGGTAGTCCAGGACGTCTTTTTTGGTGATACGTCCATGCAGGCCGGTTCCCGGCACCTGGGAGAGGTCAATACCGTGTTCGGCTGCCAGTCGGGCGACGACAGGTGAGATGAATCCCAGATCACGCTGGGGGGCTGGTTCAGGAATCGCTGAGGTGGGCGTTGCCGGGGCAGGAGGAGAAGACGCTTCCTGTTCAGACTGAGGCCGGGTAGTGGCGATTGCCGGGGGTTTTTCTCCTTCAACAAGTTCTCCTGTTTGGCCGATCCAGGCGAGCAACTGGCCCACGCGCGCCGGCTGTCCTTCGGGCACTTCGATTTTGAGCAAGATGCCTGACGCCGGGGCAGGCACTTCTGTATCTACCTTATCTGTGTTGACTTCGAGCAAGGGTTCGAGTTCCTGAATGGTGTCCCCTTCTTTTTTGAGCCATTTGGTGATGGTGACCTCTTCGACACCTTCACCAAGCCGTGGAACGAGCACTTTTGTCGCCATGGGTTCTCTCCCGAAGTGGTAAGGTCACTCTGACAGAAGTGGTTTGGGGCTGCCAGGGTGCTCTCATTTGAAGAGTGGATAGGCAGCCGGGTCTACTTCGTGCATCATTTCATAGATTGTATCAAAGATGGTTTCGGCATTGGGTTTGGACCAGTAGTCGCCGTCGTTGCCATAGGCGGGGCGATGAGGTTTGCCTGAGAGAGTGCGAGGCGGCGAATCCAGATAGTAATAGCCGCCCTGTTTTTCGATCACTTCTTGCAGCATGTAGGCGGTGGTGCCTCCTGGGACGTCTTCGTCGACGAATACGATGTGATTGGTTTTCTTGAGGGATTGGAGGATGTGACCATGGATATCAAACGGCAACAGGGATTGGGCGTCAATGACTTCGACCTCGATCCCTACCTGGCTGAGGCGTTCAGCCGCGTGGAGGGCGATTCGACAGCAGGCGCCATAGGTAACCAGGGTGACGTCCTGGCCGGGTCGCAGCACTTCGGGCACGCCGATCGGGACAGTTACTTCGCGGATGTTGTCGGGGAGGCGTTCTTTGATGCGATAGCCGTTAAGTACTTCTACCACGATGGCTGGTTCATCCGCCTGGAGTAGGGTATTGTAAAAGCCGGCGGCACGGGTCATGTCGCGAGGGGTGAGCACATACATGCCGCGCACCAGGTGGATCAGACCGGCCATCAATGAGCCGGAGTGCCAGACTCCCTCCAGACGATGACCGCGGGTGCGCACGATCACCGGCGCGGCCTGTCCACCGACCGTGCGCCAGCGCAGGGTGGCCAGATCGTCCGACATGATCTGGAGTGCGTAGAGCAGGTAATCCAGGTATTGGATTTCGCAGATCGGGCGCAGTCCGCGCATGGCCAGGCCAATAGCCTGGCCCAGGATGGTGGCTTCACGAATCCCGGTATCGGTCACGCGCCACTCTCCGTATTTTTCTTGCAAACCACGGAAGCCCTGGTTCACATCTCCCAGGCGGCCCACGTCTTCGCCGAAGGCAATGACCCGCGGATCGCGTTCCAGGATGGCATCAAAGGCGGCGTTCAACACTTCAAAGCCAAACACAGTGGGTGAGGTGGTCGAATATACCGGCTTGACTTCAGGTACTTTCAGGGCTGTTTCACTGTAGAGATGGGAGTCGTAGCGTTGTTCATTCAGAGTCTCTTGCTCGCGTTTCCACTGGATGAGCACCTGTTTGGCTGGGTGGGGTTTGTGGCGTAGTAAGCGCAGGGCTTCGTGCACAGCCGCGTGGATGTCCCGCCGGCTGAGGGAAGCCATGTCTGCCAGTCGTTCCTTGATCTCGTTCAGGGCGGTGGCATGTGGGGATGTGGAAGCGATTTCGTCCAGCATATCCATGACCTGGGCGCGTTCTTCCAGGATGGGAGCCATATAGGCATCCCAGGCGGCTTTGCGGAGCTGTTCTACATGCTCTCGTTCAGCGATCTCGAGGGCGGTGAGTTCGGCTTCTGTGGCGATCTCGGTGGCGATCAGCCATTCGCGCATCTTGCGTAGACAATCGTATTCCTGTTCCCAGGCCAGTCGTTCGGGACTTTTGTAGCGCTCGTGAGAACCGCTGGTGCTGTGACCCTGGGGTTGGGTGAGTTCGATTACGTGGATCAGTTGGGGGATGTGATATGTGCGCGCAATCTCGGCGGCAGTTTGGTAGGTTTCGATCAGGGCCGGGTAGTCCCAGCCGCGCACCTGGTACAGGTCATAGCCACGTTCACACTCAGGTTCGGGACAGGGCTCGCGCTGGAAGCCTTTCAGGATGGCGTAGATATTCTCTTTGACCATCTGGAATTGATTGGGTACCGAAATACCGTATCCATCGTCATAGACGGTGATCACCGCAGGGGCGTGGAGCACCCCAATAGCGTTCACGCTTTCCCAAAATAATCCCTCAGCGGTCGAAGCATTCCCAATGCTGACCCAAACGATTTCTTCACCGTTGCGCGAAAATTGCGAGGAGGCCTGTAGAGCCGGAAGATGGCGATATAACACCGAAGCATAAGCCAGGCCCACAGCTCGCGGCATTTGCGAAGCGGTGGGGGAGAGATCCGCTGCCACGTTATACATCTCGGTCTGGGGAAGCCAGGAGCCATCTGGGGCCAGATAGCGCGAGGCAAAGTGGGCATTCATCATCCGTCCCCCAGAACTGGGATCAGCATTCAAGTCGGCATGGGCGTAGAGTTGGGCGAAGAACTGTTGAATATCCATCACCCCCAGGAAAAACATCCAGGTCTGATCGCGATAGTAACCGGAGCGCCAGTCCCCTTTGCGGAAGGCCCGAGCGATAGCGATATTGACCAGTTCTTTGCCATCTCCAAAAATGCCAAACTTGGCTTTGCCGCTCAGCACTTCCCGCCTGCCAATGAGACTGGCCTGACGCGAGGCATATGCCAGACGATAATCCTGCACAATCTCCCGTGGGTCGAGAGGAAGGAAAGGGTTTTTTTTCTTTTTGGGCATGCCACTCTCCAGAAGAGAGATGGAAATCGTACAACCGTCACAGTGATGGATAACCACTCACTGCCTCGAAATTGGGAGAGAGCAGATAGGATTATACAGGTTTCTTGAGGGTTTGTCGAACCAGAGATGGCATAGGGGTGTGTCCCAATTGTGTCGGGATTTTGGGGACGAGTCAGGCGGTAGAGCGGAATGCGGCCTAGGTCTCTTTCCAGGTGTCTTTGCCACTCATGCCTCAGGGGCCAGGCCGGGATTGTCTCCGTTTGACCGGGTCATCTGCATGGGAAGTGGTTGGGAGCACCTCCGTTCCCTCTCGATTTTACCCCAACATCACCCATCCACCATGCTCCCCCTCCCCCGACGTTTTTGGGACACACCCCCAGGAGAATTGGGTCTTGGTGTTCATCGCCTCCGTTGTAGTATAATATACACCCGTCGAGGGCCGAAGTTTGGGTGTGTGGTTGATCGTTTTGATCCTGCTCAGGCGTGCTGGCATGGGCCATCCTGCGTTCCAAAGCCTTCGCTGGAGGGGAAGGGAGTCAAAGCGTTTATGCTGGAGTTAGGGGAGAGCCCTTTTCTTTGCCAGGCTGGCGGAGTGTTTTTCATTAACCTCAGCGTAGATTGGTTTCAACAGTCTTTTGAGAAAACACATGCACATCATTCAGTTTTTAGCGCAGCGATTGGTTCTTTCCCGATGGCGTGAGAGGCCTCTGCTTTTCTTTCATGTTCATAAAACAGCCGGAATGTCGTTCGTCCGGCTGTTTGATCAGTGTTATACCACTGACGAGGTTTGTCCTGCCGACTGGCCATATCGTCATCGGCTATACCAGATACAACCCGAAGAGATTCAACGGGCCAGGTTTATTCGGGGTCATTTTGCGTATGATCCAATTATGGCTCACTTTTCCAAAAAACCTGTTCGGCTAATCTTTTTGCGTGAGCCGGTTTCTCGCTTTATTTCTCATTTCAAGCATCTCAAGAGAGCAGAAGGAGATCCACCTGGGATCCATCCGCGGATCAAGGATCTTTCTCTAGACGAGTTTGTAAAGATTCCTGAACTGGCATCCTCACTTGCAAACATGAGTGTGCGCTTGCTCAGTGGCATTGAGCCTGACGAAGCAGGCACTATCGATCTACAAAAAGCAAAGGAGAGGCTTGCCACCTTTGATTGGATTGGACTGACTGAGCACTTTGAAGCCTCCATGCAACTGTTTTGTTGGCTGTTTGGACTCCCCCCTATCCGTTATTTTCATCGTGAAAATGTTGCCCCGGCCGGAGGAGAAGAAAAGGCCATCTCTCCTGAAACATTGCAGCGTATAGAGGATTTGAATGCTGCCGATAGGGATCTTTATGAGTTTGCCAGGCTTCTTTTTGAGAAACGTTATGCAGAATACCGAAAATGGGCTTGGCTACGTTCACCCCCTCGAAAGGTCCGTCGGTATTTTTGTAATTTTCATGTAATGCCGCCTGGTCAGGGTTGGTATATCGGTGAGCGCCATCCTCAGTATGGCATTGTTCGTTGGAGTGGCCCGGAGACGGCGTCGTTCATGTGCTTGCCTCCGTTCTTCAAGGGAGCATACCGTCTCCGATTTTGTGTTATCAACGCAATTGACCCAGATGTTTTGCGCAGTCTGAAAGTTGAATTGAACGATCATCCTGTGCCTGTTAAAGGATCTTCTCAACCAGATGGAAGCACTATTTTTGAAGGAAGTCTTTCCCCTTCTCTTCTTGCGGATCGCAGGGAGAACTGGTTAAGATTTGAGATTAGCGCTACCTATCGTCCCAGGGATCGAATACCCAATAGCCAGGATAGCCGTCTCTTAGGGTTGTGTTATGCCTGGCTTTCGATTGATCCTCAAGTAAAGGAACCAGATGCATAGATGTCTGCTAAATCTGTTTTGGCCAATCCGCTTCACGAAGACGAAACCCTGTTTTTTATGCACATTCCTAAGGCGGCAGGGATGTCGTTGATTTCTATTTTGGATCAGCGATATACTGCTGATGAGATTTGTCCCTTGCACGATAGTTATCGAAAATTTCTTGCCTATACGCCTGAAGAACGAGCGCGATTTCGATTTATTCGAGGACATTTTCCATATTCGCTGAAAGACCAGTTGCCACGCCCGCCGCGTCTGTTGACGTTTTTGCGTCATCCAGTGGCACGAGTGTTGTCGGCGGTTAATCAACACCGACGGAACGAGCAGCAGGGGGTTTCGTTTTTTGAGCAACTTATCGGGGATATTTCTCTGGAAGAATTTTTGCGCCATCCACGATTTGGGGAGGCAGTGCAGAATGTTGCAGTTAAATATTTGAACGATATCTTAATGTTAGGATACAAACAACGTAAGCCTCTCAGCCTGGAATTGGCGAAGGAGCGCCTGGAGACCTTTGATGTGATTGGGCTGGTGGAAGAATTTGAGCAATCGCTGGAGTTGCTGGCATATACGTTTGGATTTCCGCCGATTCTGGAAGTGCCGTATGTGAATGTGGATCCGCAGCGGGCTTCGCGTCAGGCAGAGGTCAAGCAGAACATCCTGGATTACATTGCTGAGACCAATCGGGAAGAGATGGAGTTATATGAATATGCTCAAAAGTTATTCCGTGAGCGTGTAAAGCGGATGCGAGCCGAACAGGCCCAAGAGAAAAGGAAGACCATTCCTGAAAACTTGTCTACAGCGGTGTTTTTCGATTTCCGCAGAGTTAATCCAGGACGTGGCTGGCATGTCGGGGAGGTGCATCCTGTGTATGGTGTGATTCGTTGGAGTGGTTCTGCGCCAGTCTCTCATTTAGAGTTTCCGATTCTGGCTAAGACTGATCTCATCGCACGTTTTCGTATTGTTAATGCTGCTGCACCTGATATCCTGGAAAGTCTGTCTGTTGAAGTAAATGGAGAAAAAATTCACCTGATCAGGCGCCACGAGAAAAACGGCTGGCTCTTTGAAGGATATATTCCGCTAGCAGTTGTTCAGCGGTCTCCGGAGATGTTGTATTTGAAGTTCTCTATTTCCAGGACGGTTCGCCTGGGGAATAATACGACTGGGGAACAGGATGAGCGATCTTTGGGGCTGTGTTATCATTGGTTGCATATTTATCCTGCATGATTTTGAGCTGTTTTTGCGTCTAATGGATAAATTGCAAAGGAGATCATCTGATGATAGGAGAACGACTTCAACATCCTCTTGGTGCAGATGAGACCTTGTTTTTCATGCATATTCCCAAGACGGCAGGGATGTCGTTGATTTCTATTTTGGATCAGCGATATACTGCTGATGAGATTTGTCCCTTGCACGATAGTTATCGAAAATTTCTTGCCTATACGCCTGAAGAACGAGCGCGATTTCGATTTATTCGAGGACATTTTCCATATTCGCTGAAAGACCAGTTGCCACGCCCGCCGCGTCTGTTGACGTTTTTGCGTCATCCAGTGGCACGAGTGTTGTCGGCGGTTAATCAACACCGACGGAACGAGCAGCAGGGGGTTTCGTTTTTTGAGCAACTTATCGGGGATATTTCTCTGGAAGAATTTTTGCGCCATCCACGATTTGGGGAGGCAGTGCAGAATGTTGCAGTTAAATATTTGAACGATATCTTAATGTTAGGATACAAACAACGTAAGCCTCTCAGCCTGGAATTGGCGAAGGAGCGCCTGGAGACCTTTGATGTGATTGGGCTGGTGGAAGAATTTGAGCAATCGCTGGAGTTGCTGGCATATACGTTTGGATTTCCGCCGATTCTGGAAGTGCCGTATGTGAATGTGGATCCGCAGCGGGCTTCGCGTCAGGCAGAGGTCAAGCAGAACATCCTGGATTACATTGCTGAGACCAATCGGGAAGAGATGGAGTTATATGAATATGCTCAAAAGTTATTCCGTGAGCGTGTAAAGCGGATGCGAGCCGAACAGGCCCAAGAGAAAAGGAAGACCATTCCTGAAAACTTGTCTACAGCGGTGTTTTTCGATTTCCGCAGAGTTAATCCAGGACGTGGCTGGCATGTCGGGGAGGTGCATCCTGTATATGGGGTCATTCGTTGGAGTGGACCTGGACCGGCCTATCTTGAGATTCCGATTGCCGGAGGACAAGATCTGATCCTTCGTGTGCAGATCCTGCTCTCTCTACGTCGCCTGTTCCGTTATCCGCACCTGGAAGTCAACGGACAGCCTGTTCCCTTGCGCCCTGTATCGTTTGAGAAAGGGATGCTCGTCTACCAGGGAAGAATCCCCTCCAGGGTGGTGGAGCGTTCGCCAGGTGTGTTACATCTGGTTTTTTCGGTAGGGGGACCTTCGATACCGTTCCTTGAGCGACTTCCGGTTTCAGAGCAGCGCCGGTTAGGTTTATGCTATCACTCGTTGTCTATCGAGCCGGCCTCGCCTTGATCTGGAACCCAATGCTTGTTTTGTGAGATGAGAGTTTTACTCCTACTTGCTGAGAGATTTTGAGTATGGCAAATTCCGATCGCTTGATCCGCATTGCTCTTTGGACGCCCCTGCCACCTCGCAAGACCGGTGTAGCGGATTACGTGGCAGAGCTATTGCCATATTTATCTCGGGAATTTGACCTGG
>FWWL01001118.1_pt1 | contig 66623 bp, 54 predicted proteins | sample 2228331 | NCBI WGS metagenome assembly FWWL01 (sample SAMEA103939775, study PRJEB20133) | metagenome
GTCCTGGGCGGCCTGACCCCATCTCAATGTAGGGTCAAGCACGCTCAAGTCGCTTAAACTGATTGTCCAGCTTTTGTGTGGCAGTTCACTTGCGCGGGAACGACTTTTTTAACGCCAGCAAACGACGGAACTTCAGCGTAACTGAACGGCGAGCCCGGGCCGGTTTTCTGTCAACCGCACCCTCAAACACTCAAGGACATCATGCACACGCTCCCCCACGACGGCCTGGCGCTGGCCAGCCTCGACGAACAAATGCTCCAGCCCGGCGTGAAGGGCCTGCCGATCACCGAACCCTTGCGCCAGGGCGCGATCGGGGTGCAGGGCTGGAACGTCCTGCATGGCGACACCAGCTATCCGGTGGCCGTGCTCAAGCGCTCGGCGCTGCTGCACAACCTGGCCTGGATGCGCGACTTCTGCGCGCGCCACGGCGCCACCCTGGCGCCGCACGGCAAGACTACGATGTGCCCGCAACTGTTCGGCGCCCAGCTCGCCAACGGCGCCTGGGGCATCACGCTCGCCTCGGCCACCCAGGTGCGGGTGGCGCACCGCTTCGGCGTGCGCCGGGTGCTGCTGGCGAACCAGCTGGTCGGCCGGGCGGATATCGCCAGCGTGCTCGAGCTGCTGCACGGCGATCCGGATTTCGAATGCGTCGTGCTGGCCGATTCGCTGGCCGGTGTCGAGCGCCTGGCGGGCGCGGCGCGCGAGCGCGGCCTGGCACGCCCGCTGCCGGTGCTGGTCGAACTGGGCCTGGCGGGCAAGCGCGCCGGCTGCCGCACCGGGCGGGAGGCGATGGAGGTGGCTGCCGCCATCGCGCGCTCCGGCTCGCTGGCGCTGGCCGGCTTCGAGGGCTACGAGGGCCTGCTGGTGTCGGGCGACCGCGAGGCCGACGTGCGCGCGGTCAACGCCTTCCTCGAACAACTGGTGGGACTGGTGCGGGAAGCCGACCGCCAGGATCTGTTCGGCGGGGCGGAGATCTTCCTCTCCGCCGGCGGCTCGGCCTACTTCGACCTGGTCGCGCGCGGCTTCGCCGGCGTGGACGGGCTCTCGCGCCCGGTGCGCGCCGTGCTGCGCAGCGGCTGCTACCTGACCAGCGACCACGGCTCCTACCACCGCCTGATCGGCCAGCTCGACGCGCGCGAGTCGGTCGCGGCGGGGCAGGGCCTGCGGCCGGCGCTCGAGGTCTGGTCGATGGTGCAGTCGCGCCCGGAGCCACGGCTGGCGATCCTGACGATGGGCAAGCGCGACGCGTCCTACGACGTGGATCTGCCGATCCCGCTGGCCAGCCACCGTCCCGGCCCCGGCCAGCCTACGCCGCTGCCGCCCGGCTGCGCCATCGTGAAGATGAACGACCAGCACGCCTACCTGAGCCTGCCCGAAGGCGACCCGCTGTGCGACACGCTGGCGGTGGGCGACCTGGTCGGCTGCGGCATCTCCCATCCCTGCACCACCTTCGACAAGTGGCCGCTGCTGCTGGCGGTGGACGACGACTACGCGGTGCGCCACGCACTGAACACCTTCTTCTGAAACGGGACGGTAGGCTACAATCGGCTCACGTCCACTCCGAGAGCCGTCATGCCAGTCACGCCGCCGTCGCTGTTCCCGCCCATCCTTCCGATCCGCCAGGGCATGATGGCGGTCGATGCGCTGCACACGATCTACTGGGAGGAGGTGGGCAACCCCGATGGCATCCCCGTCCTGTTCCTGCACGGCGGCCCGGGCGCCGGCCTGTCGCCGCAGCACCGCCGCTTCTTCGACCCGCAAGCCTACCGCGTGATCCTGTTCGACCAGCGCGGCGCCGGCAAGTCCACCCCGCTGGGCGAGTGGCGCAACAACACGACCCAGTTGCTGATCGAGGACATCGAGCGCCTGCGCTCCATGTTCGGCATCGAGCGCTGGCTGGTGTTCGGCGGTTCCTGGGGCTCGACGCTGGCGCTGGCCTACGGCCAGGCGCATCCCGAGCGCTGCCTGGGCTTCGTCCTGCGCGGCATCTTCCTCTGCACCCGTCCGGAGATCGACTGGTTCCTGCACGGCGTGCAGTGGTTCTACCCCGAACTGTACGAGGACTTCATCGCGCCCATCCCCGAGGACGAGCGCGGCGACCTGCTGCTGGCCTACGCGCGCCGCCTGCTGTGCGACGATCCCCAGCAGTACTGGCCGGCGGCGCGCGCCTGGAGCCGCTTCGAGGGACGCCGGGTGTTCCTGCTGCCGCAGGAAGAGGAACAGTCGTCCGACACCCTCGACCTGGGTGTGGGCAGGCTGGAGGCGCACTACATGGCCAACGGCGGCTTCCTCGAAGACGACCAGCTGATCCGCGACCTGCCCCGCATCGCCCACCTGCCGGCCGTGATCGTGCAGGGCCGCTACGACGTGATCTGCCCGCCACTGTCCGCCTGGCGCCTGCACCAGGCCTGGCCAGGGGCGGCGCTGCGCATGATTCCTGACGCGGGCCACGGCGCCCTGGAGACCGGCATCGCGCGCGCCCTGGTTGCCGCCACCGAGCAGTTCAAGCGCCACGGCCGCTTCGATTGAAGCGGGCGCCGGGGTCCGGCTGCTACACTAGGGCCTGACACACTGACAACAAGACGAAGTGTTCCAATGAATATCCAGATTAGCGACATCGGCCATGTGATCCAGTTGGCGATCGCACCAGTGTTCCTGCTGACCGGTGTCGCGACCATGCTGACTGTCCTGACCAACCGGCTGGCGCGCATCATCGACCGCACCCGGGTGCTGGAAGACCGGCTGCGCGTCGCCTCCAGCGACGAATACTCCGACGAGCTCGAAGTGCTGTACACGCGCTCTCACCTGATCAACTACGCCATCACGGCCAGCACCGGCTGCGGCCTGCTGATTTGCCTGATCATCGCCTTCCTGTTCCTGGGCGACACCACCAACCTGCCGCTCGACCAGTACATCGCCGCGATGTTCGTGATCGCGATGGTCGCGCTGATCGGCGCCTTCGTGTACCTGCTGCGCGAGATCTTCATCGCCTCGCGCTTCATGCGCATGCGCCACGAGGCCAGCCTGCCGAACGGCCGCTGAGGCGGTCCCACCAACGAATCGAGATGCCCATGCACGACTACCAACGTCCTCCCACCCTGCACCGATACGGCCTGCGCACCGAGCTGGAAGCGGCCCTGAAGGGCCAGTTCCGCCTGGTCCCGATGGGAAGCTTCCTGACCCTGTCGTTTTCCACCGTCTGGGACAAGCGCCTGTTCGACGTGCTGACTCCGGCCGATGCCTGCCTGGTTATCCACAACACCGAGGAGTTCGGCGAGCGCCTGCACAGGGCGGTGCAACGCACCCTGCCCAACTGGGCCGGCATCGACGGTCCGGTGGAGTACGGCAGCCGCTCGCGCCTGGGCGCAGCCTTCACCAAGTCCCAGGCGCACGCCCAGGAAAAGGAATGGCAGTTCGCCTGGCGCTCGATGTCGCCCAACGCCAGCCTGAACCCGGTCACCGTCAACATCGGCAGCATCGAGCAATTCGCCGAAGTGCGCGACCGCGAAAGCCACCTGGTCTGAGACGATTAGAAACACGGCTCCAGGAAATCGCGGTTTAATGCCGTGATGAACCAACACGCCTATCCCAAGCTGCTCGCGCCGCTCGACCTGGGTTTCACCACGCTGAAGAACCGCGTGATCATGGGGTCGATGCACACCGGGCTCGAAGACCGCTTCTACAACTACGGCAAGCTGGCCGCGTTCTACCGCGAACGCGCGCGCGGCGGTGTCGGCCTGATCGTCACCGGCGGCATCTCGCCCAACCGCCAGGGCTGGCTGCTGCCCTTCGGCGGCACGATGAACTCGCTGGCCGACCTGCCCAACCATCGGCGCGTGACGCGCGCCGTGCACGAGGAAGGCGGCAAGATCCTGATGCAGATCCTGCACGCGGGCCGCTACGGCTACCAGCCCTTCGTGGTCTCGGCGTCGGCGGTGAAGTCGCCGATCTCGAAATTCCGTCCCCGTGCGCTGGACGAACGCGGTATCCAGGACACGATCCGTGCCTATGCCCGCTGCGCGAAGCTGGCCAGGAGCGCCGGCTACGACGGGGTCGAGGTGATGGGCAGCGAAGGCTATCTGCTCAACCAGTTCCTGTGCGCGCGCACCAACAAGCGCGGCGACCGCTGGGGTGGGCCGATCGAGAACCGGATGCGCCTGGCGCTCGAGGTGGTGCGCGCCATCCGGCAGGCGGCCGGACCGGACTTCATCGTCATGTACCGCCATTCCGTGCTCGACCTGGTCGAGGGTGGCAACACCTGGGACGAGGTGGTGGCGGTGGCCAGGGCGCTGGAGGCGGCGGGCGTGACCATCCTGAACACGGGCTACGGCTGGCACGAGGCGCGCGTCCCGACCATCGTCACCTCGGTCCCGCGCGGCGCCTTCGCCGAGGTGGCCGGCAGGCTGCGGCGCGAGGTCGGCATTCCCGTGGTGGCCTCGAACCGGATCAACATGCCCGGCGAGGCGGAAGCCATCATCGCTCGCGGCGACGCGGACATGGTGTCGATGGCGCGCCCCTTCCTGGCCGATGCCGACTTCGTCGCCAAGGCGGCGAGCGGCCGTACCGACGAGATCAACACCTGCATCGGCTGCAACCAGGCCTGCCTCGACCACACCTTCTCGAACCGGCGCGCGAGTTGCCTGGTCAACCCGCGCGCCTGCCACGAGACCGAGCTGGTGTATGCGAAGGCCGCCCGCGCGCGCCGCATCGCCGTGGTCGGCGCCGGCCCGGCGGGCCTGTCGGCGGCCACCGTCGCGGCCGGCCGGGGCCATGCGGTGACCCTGTACGAATCCTCCGACGCGGTGGGCGGGCAGTTCCGGGTGGCGATGCGTATTCCCGGCAAGGAGGAATTCGCCGAGACGGTGCGCTACTTCCGCCGCCAGATCGAGCTGACCGGCGTCGACCTGCGGCTGGGCCACCGGGTCACGCGCGGGGAACTGCTGGCGGGCGGCTACGACGAGGTGATCGTCGCCACCGGCATCCGCGTCCGGCGGCCGGCGATCGAGGGCATCGACCATCCCAAGGTGCTGTCCTACCTGGACGTGCTGCGCGACGGGGCGCCGGTCGGGCCGCGGGTGGCGATCATCGGCGCGGGCGGGATCGGTTTCGACACCGCCGAGTTCCTGCTGCACGACCCGGCCGACCCGCTGCCGCAGCCGGTGCGGCGCTGGACGCGCGAGTGGGGCGTGGACCTGGAGGTGGCGACGCCGGGCGGCCTGGTGGCGCCGGCCGAGCCCCATCCTGCGCGCCGGATCTGGCTGTTGCAGCGCAAGAGCACGCGTCCGGGTGCCGGCCTGGGCAAGACGACCGGTTGGGTGCACCGGGCCACGCTGGTGCGCAACGGGGTGACGATGATGGCGGGCGTGCAGTACGAGCGGATCGACGACGCCGGACTGCACATCGTGGTGGGCGGCGAGCGGCGCCTGCTGGAGGTGGACAATGTGGTGGTGTGCGCCGGCCAGGAGAGCCTGGCCGAGCTGATGCCGCAGGACGGGGAAGCGGGTGGCCCGCGCTTTCACAAGATCGGCGGGGCCTCGCTGGCGGCGGAGCTGGACGCGAAGCGCGCGATCCGCGAGGGGGCGGAGCTGGCGGCGCGGCTGTAGGATCGGACCTTCCTGCCTCCGTACCGTAGGGTGGGCACTTGTGCCCACCACTGCACGCGTGACGGTGGGCTCAATTGCCCACCCTACACCACTGCGACCCCACCACGGAACATGAATGGTGGGCTCAAGAGCCCACCCTACTTCTTGCGCACCACCACGCAGCCGATCGAGTAGCCGGCGCCGAACGAGCAGATCACCCCGAGGGCGCCGGAGGGCATGTCGTCCTGGTACTTGTGGAAGGCGATGATCGAGCCGGCCGACGAGGTGTTGGCGTAGGTGTCGAGGATCACCGGCGCCTCGCCCGGTTCCGCATCGCGCCCGAGCAGGGTGCGCGCGATCAACTGGTTCATGTTCAGGTTGGCCTGGTGCAGCCAGTAGCGCGAGACCTGGCCCACCTCCAGCCCCGCACCGGTGACGGTGTCGCGGATCATCTCGGCCGCCATCGGGCACACTTCCTTGAACACCTTGCGCCCCTGCTGGCGGAACAGCTTGTCGGCCTGGCCCACGCCCGCTTCGTCGAAGCGGTTCATGAAGCCGAAGTTGTTGCGGATGTTGTTCGAGAACTTGGTCTTCAGGCGGGTCTGGACCACTTCGAACTGGTGCTCGCCGACGGCCGTCTCGGCCGCTTCGATGACCACCGCGGTGCAGGCGTCGCCGAAGATGAAGTGGCTGTCGCGGTCGCGGAAGTTCAGGTGGGCGCTGGTGATCTCCGGGTTGAGCATCAGCACCGCGCGCGCCTGGCCGCTCTGGATGGCGGCCGCCGCGGTGGCGATGCCGAAGGTGGCCGAGGAACAGGCCACGTTCATGTCGAAGCCGAAGCCGGCGATGCCCAGCGCTTCCTGCACCTCGACCGCCATCGCCGGATAGGCGCGCTGCAGGTTGCTGCAGGCGACCACGACCATGTCGATGTCCCCGGGGCCGCGGCGCGCGCGCGCCAGCGCCTCGCGCGCGGCCGCCACGCAAATCTCCGCCTGCAGCGACAGCGCCTCGTCCGGACGCTCGGCGATGCGCGAGGTCATGCGGGTGGGGTCGAGGATGCCCGATTTCTCCATCACGAAGCGCGACTTGATGCCCGAGGCCTTCTCGATGAACGCCGTGCTCGACGGCTCGAGCGCGGCCACCTCGCCGGCGGAGATCCGGTCGGCGTTGTCGGCGTTGAACAGTTCGACGTAGGCGTTGAAGGCCGTCACCAGCTCCTCGTTGGAGATGGAATAGGGAGGCGTAAACAGGCCAGTGCCGCTGATGACGACAGGTTTCATGGTCGGGACTTTCTAAGGAGATAACCGGGATTGCCGGCGGATTCGCCGATTCTACACAATCGCGCAGGTGGTGGGAATGTTGCCCATTGGAAGTTTCCTTCGGATGAAAAGGGACGCGGCGCGGGCGGGGCGCCCTCAGTCCGCCTTCTGCGCCAGGCGGGTGGCGGTGGCGCTTTTCGAGAGCTGCACCGGCTTGCCCTTGAGGTGCTTGATGGCCTGGGCCAGCTGGAAGTCGTCCGCGCTGCCGTAGTCGACCGGGGCCAGCGCGCGCGCCGCTTCCCACAGCCGCATCTGCTCCTCGATGTCGTCCTGGCGCGCCGCGCTCTCGGCGCCACCGTCGTTCGACAGGTGGCGGTCCAGGTCGGCCTCGCGCATGCGCAGGGCGTTCCAGCCGTCGCCGTCGGCCGTTTCGTCGACCGGGAAGTCGGGCAGGATGCCGCGCGCCTGGATCGAGCGGCCCGCCGGGGTGTAATAGCGCGCGGTCGTGAGCTTGACCGCCGCGTCGCGCCCGACCGGGCGGATGGTCTGCACCGAGCCCTTGCCGAAGGTCCGGCTGCCGAGGATCGCCGCGCGCCGGTAGTCCTGCAGGGCGCCGGCGACGATCTCGGAGGCCGAGGCCGAGCCGGTGTTGACCAGCACGACCATCGGCAGCTTCTTGAACACGGGCGGCAGGCTGGCGAGCGGATCGGCGCCGGTGCGCAGCATGTAGAACTCGGGACGGCCATAGAAGCTCTGGCGCGAGTCCGGCAACTGGCCGTTGGTCGAGACGATCTCCGCGTCCTTCGGCAGGAAGGCCGCGGCGACCCCGATCGCGCCCTGCAGCAGGCCGCCCGGGTCGTTGCGCAGATCCAACACGAGTCCCTTGAGTTCCGGGTCCTCGCGGTGCAGCGCGACCAGCTTTTCCACCATCTCGTCCACGGTCGGTTCCTGGAACTGCGCGATGCGCAGCCAGGCGTAGCCGGGTTCGACCATCCTGGCCTTGACGCTTTTTTGCACGATCTCGGCGCGCACGATGGTCAGCACCAGCGGATCGGGAGCGCCCTGGCGCGCGATGGTCAGCGTGACGGCGGTGCCCGGTTCGCCGCGCATGCGGGCGATCGCCTCCTCCAGCGCCAGGCCCTGGACGGCGCGGCCGTCGATCCGGGTGATCAGGTCGCCTTCCTTGATCCCGGCGCGGTGCGCCGGCGAGTCCTCGATCGGGGCGACGATCTCGACATAGCCGTCGTCGCTGGCGTTGACCTCGATGCCGATGCCGACGAAGCGCCCCTCGGTGCCCTCGCGCAGCTGGCGGAAGGCTTCCGGGTCGAGATAGGCCGAATGCGGGTCGAGCGAAGCCACCATGCCCGAGATCGCCTGCGACAGCAGGGCCTTGTCCTCGACCGGTTCGACATATTCGGACTTGATCACGCCGTACACGTCGGCCAGCTGGCGCAGGTCGCTCAGCGGCATGTCCGCCTCGACCGGCTTGTACGAGAGGGCGGAGAACTGCATCGAGATAGCGACGCCGGCGATCGCGCCGACCGCGACGAGGCCGGAATTCTTGAGTTTGGAGCTCATGGTTCACCTGGTTGTATGGCAGGGCTGCCACGCGCATGAGACCGCGCCGGTCCAGTATAAACCCGATTGGCCGGGCGGCGCGCCCGAGGTGTAGAGCGAATGCAAGGCTGAGGCGAAAAGACGGCAACTGTGGCAATGCCGCAGGGTGGGCTCCCGAGCCCACCAACACCCCCCACCGGCCAGGTAAGCGGCCCCGACCGTAAGAAATTGTAAGAGTGCGCGCCGAGTCCAGGAGTGCGCAATATAGTCGGTTTGCAGTTTTTCTCTCTCTCCACTCATTTTTGAAGTGGTCTTTCGCCCGCGGCCCCCTCCGCGGGCTTTTTTCCGCCCGGGGCACGTGTATCGAAAAGTAAAAAACGCCACCCCGGCGTTCCCCCGTCCTTCACACCCGCTAGAATGCCCGGTGCACGGCCCCCGGGCCGCCCTGTCCCGCAACCGAAGGATCACCCTGTGAAAAGACACCTCCTGAGCACCCTGGCCCTGTCCGTGATGGCAGCATTCGCGCACGCGGCAGACACCACCCAGCCCGCGGCGGCGCCCATCTCGGGCATCGACACCCAGTACATCGACCCGGCCGTGCGTCCGCAGGACGATTTCTTCAGGCACCTGAACGGCAAGTGGCTGAAAGAGACCGAGATCCCGGGCGACAAGTCGAGCTGGGGCACGTTCATGCAGCTGCGCGAGGACACCCTGCCTCAGCTGCGCGGCATCATCGAGGCGGCCCAGAAGGACCCGGAAGGCAAGAAGGCCGGCACCGACACCCAGAAGATCGGCGACCTGTACGCCAGCTTCATGGATGAGGCCAAGCGCGAAGCGCTCGGCTACAAGCCGCTGACCGGCGAGCTGCAGCGCATCCGCGCGCTCAAGGACAAGAAGGGCATCCCGGCGCTGGCCGCACACCTGTCGAAGATCGGCGTGACCACCCCCTACGCCGTGCGCGTGGCGCAGGATGCGCGCGACTCGAAGACCTACGCCGCCTACCTGTTCCAGAGCGGCCTGGGCATGCCGGACCGCGACTACTACCTGAAGATGGACGACGCGAAGATGTCCTCGATGCGCGCGGCCTACCAGCAGCACGTGGCACGCATGCTGGCGCTGGCGGGCGAGAAGGACGCCGCCGCCAAGGCCGAGGCGATCATCGATTTCGAAACCGAACTGGCGAAGGCGCAGTGGACCAAGGTCGAGAACCGCGACCCGGTCAAGACCTACAACAAGGTCGGCGTGGCCAAGCTGGGCGACGTGGCCCCGGGCTACGACCTGAAGGCCGCCCTGGCGGCCGCAGGCGTGGGCAACAAGGTCGACTACGTGATCGTGGCCCAGCCGAGCTACTTCGCGGGCCTGGACCAGTTGCTGGCCAGGACCGACCTGGAGACCATCAAGTCCTACTTCCAGTGGCACCTGCTGAGTGAATACGCGCCTTACCTGTCGAAGGCGTTCGTGGACGAGAACTTCGCCTTCTACGGCACCGTGCTGACCGGCGTGACCGAGAACCGTCCGGGCTGGAAGCGTGGCGTGGCCACGGTCGACGGCGCGCTGGGCGAGGCCCTGGGCCGCCAGTACGTGGCCAAGTACTTCCCGGCCGAGCGCAAGGCGCGCATGGAGGAACTGGTGAAGAACGTGACCGCCGCCTTCAAGCAGAGCATCGACACGCTCGACTGGATGGGCCCGGCGACCAAGCAGGAGGCGCAGGCCAAGCTGGCCAAGTTCAACCCGAAGGTCGGCTACCCGAACAAGTGGCGCGACTACTCGGCGCTGTCGATCCGCGGCGATGACCTGGTGGGCAACGTGATGCGCGCCTCGACCTTCGGCTACAACCGCAACATCAACAAGCTGGGCAAGCCGATCGACCGCGAGGAGTGGGGCATGTCGCCGCAGACGGTGAACGCCTACTACAACTCGCGCCTGAACGAGATCGTGTTCCCGGCCGCCATCCTGCAGCCGCCGTTCTTCGACATGCGCGCCGACGACGCGGTGAACTACGGCGCGATCGGGGCCGTGATCGGGCACGAGATCGGCCACGGCTTCGACGACAAGGGCAGCCAGTCCGACGGCGACGGCAACCTGCGCGACTGGTGGACCAAGGAAGACCGCGCCGCCTTCAAGGCGCGCGCTGACCGCCTGGTCAAGCAGTACAGCGCCTACAGCCCGCTGCCGGGTTACCACGTCAACGGCGAACTGACCCTGGGCGAGAACATCGGCGACAACTCGGGCCTGGCGATCGCCTACAAGGCCTACAAGATCTCGCTGGGCGGCAAGCCGGCCCCGGTGATCGACGGGCTGACCGGCGACCAGCGCTTCTTCATGGGCTTCGGCCAGGTGTGGCGCTCGAAGATGCGCGAAGCGCAGCAGATCAACCAGGTCAAGACCGATCCGCATTCGCCGGGCCAGTTCCGCGCGAACGGCACGGTGATGAACCACCCGGCCTTCTATGAGGCGTTCGGCGTGAAGGAAGGCGACAAGATGTACCTGCCGCCGAAGGATCGCGTAACCATCTGGTAATAAATTGCCAATCATCTGGTAATCTAGCGGTCGCAGGGGCCGGCGCCACCGCGCCGGCCCTTTCTGTTTGGTATAGCCAGTATTCCCGACAACAATAGTGGAGATGAACTGATGAAACGACATTTGCTGAGCGTCGCAGCGCTTGCCCTGATCGCGGGCGTGGCCAACGCCGGACCGTCCGGCGACACCGGCGCCAAGGCGGCCAACCAGGCCGGCGTGCCGGCCCTCGCATCCGGCATCGCGACGGAGTACATCGACCCGTCCGTCCGGGCCCAGGACGACTTCTTCAAGCACCTGAACGGAAAGTGGCTCAAGACGGTGGAGATCCCTGCCGACAAGTCGAGCTGGGGTTCGTTCCACAAGCTGCGCGACGACACCCTGCCGCAACTGCGCGCGATCATCGAGCGCGCCAGCGCCGACCGCGGCGCCGCCGCCGGCTCCGAGTCGCGCAAGATCGGCGACTTCTATGCCAGCTTCATGGACGAGGCCAAGCTCGAGCAGCTGGGCATCGCGCCGCTCAAGGGCGAGCTGGCGAAGATCGCCGCGCTCAAGGACAAGTCCGAGCTGCCTGCGATGCTGGCGCACCTGGGCCGCCTGGGCGTGAACGTTCCCTACATCTTCTATATCCACCAGGACGCCAAGGATTCGACCAAGTACGTCGCCGACCTGTACCAGTCCGGCCTGGGCATGCCCGACCGCGACTATTACCTCAAGCTCGACGACGCCAAGATGGCCGATACGCGCGCCAAGTACCAGCAGCACGTCGAGAAGATGCTGAGCCTGGCCGGCGCGCCGAACGCGGCGGCCGACGCCAAGGCCATCGTCGATTTCGAGACCGAGCTGGCCAAGGCGCAGTGGACCAAGGTCGAGAACCGCGATCCGGTCAAGACCTACAACAAGGTCGCCGTGGACAAGCTGGACGAACTGGCCCCCGGCTACAACTGGAAGGCCTGGCTGGACGAGGCGGGCCTGAGCGGCAAGACCGACTACGTCATCGTCAGCCAGCCGAGCTACCTGAAGGGGTTCACCCGGGTGGCGGACAAGACGCCGCTGGAAACCTGGAAGGCCTACCTCCAGATGCACTTGATCAACGCGTACGCGAACTACCTGTCGAAGGCCTTCGTGGACCAGCGCTTCGCCTTCCACGGCACGGTGCTGTCGGGCGCGCCGCAGAACGAGCCGCGCTGGAAGCGCGGCGTGGCCACCATCGAAAGCGGGCTGGGCGACGCGCTGGGCAAGCTGTACGTGCAGGAGCACTTCCCGGCCGAGCGCAAGGCGCGCATGGAGGAGCTGGTACAGAACCTGCTGACCGCCTACAAGCAGTCGATCGACACCCTCGACTGGATGAGCCCGGCGACCAAGAAGGAAGCCCAGGCCAAGCTGGCCAAGTTCACCCCGAAGATCGGCTATCCGAGCAAGTGGAAGGACTACTCGGCGCTGGCGGTCTCGCGCGACGACCTGGTGGGCAACGTGATGCGTTCGCGCGCGCTGGAGTACAAGCGCGACCTGGACAAGCTGGGCAAGCCGATCGACCGCGAGGAATGGCTGATGACGCCGCAGACCGTCAACGCCTACTACAACCCGGAGATGAACGAGATCGTGTTCCCGGCCTCGATCCTGCAGCCGCCGTTCTTCGACATGAAGGCCGACGACGCGGTGAACTATGGCGCGATCGGCGCGGTGATCGGCCATGAGATCAGCCACGGTTTCGACGACCAGGGCAGCCAGTACGACGGCGACGGCAACCTGCGCAACTGGTGGACGCCGGAGGACAACAAGAAGTTCGCCGAGAAGACCAAGATGCTGATCAAGCAGTACAGCGAATACAGCCCGCTGCCGGGCTACCATGTCAACGGTGAGCTGACGCTGGGCGAGAACATCGGCGACAACTCGGGCCTGGCGATCGCGCACAAGGCCTACAAGCTGTCGCTGAACGGCAAGCCGGCACCGGTGATCGACGGCCTGACCGGCGACCAGCGCTTCTTCATGGGCTGGGGCCAGGTGTGGCGCTCGAAGATGCGCGAACCGGCGCAGATCGCGCAGATCAAGACCGACCCGCATTCGCCGGGCCAGTTCCGCGCGAACGGCACCGTGAAGAACCAGCCGGGCTTCTACGAAGCCTTCAAGGTCAAGCCGGGCGACAAGATGTACCTGCCGCCGAAGGAGCGCGTGATCATCTGGTAAGCCGCTTGCCCACAAGCGGGCAGCGACAGGGCCGTCCCCAGGGGCGGCCTTTTTTTATCCGGGCGGGCATGGTCGTACCCGCGCGACTTGTTCATCCCCTAAAATAGCCGATTCGATCACACTTCAGGCGCGCATGGCTACCCAGGGCGAATACGACTATTTCAAGAACATTGGTGCCGACGGCATTCGGCACGCCACCCACAAGCCGTGGTCGGACGCCCAGTGCGGGCTGTACCTGATGGAACTGGGCGCGATGATGGGCCTGATGCCCGAGGGGGGGCGCCTGCTCGACATGGGCTGCGGCACCGGCTGGACCAGCGTGCTGTTCGCCAAGCGCGGCTACGAGGTGGTCGGGCAGGACCTGGTTCCCGAGGCGATCGAGGCCGGCCGCCAGCTCAAGCAGGAGAACCGGCTCGCCAACCTGGATTTCGTGGTTGGCGACTACGAGTCGCTGGAGTTCAAGGAAGAGTTCGACGTGGTGGTGTTCTTCGACTGCCTGCACCACGCGGTGGACGAGGTGGGCGCGCTGCGCAGCGCCTGGCGCGCGCTCAAGCCTGGCGGCATCTGCATCACCTCGGAACCCGGGTGGGGCCACGAGCGGCGCTCGGCCGCCGTGATGGCCGAGTTCGGGGTCACCGAGCGGGACATGCATCCGGCCAAGATCATCCGGGGCGGGCGCAAGGCCGGTTTCACCAAGTTCAGCGTGCATCCGCACGCGCACTATCTATATATATCGCTGTACCGCCGGAACCAGCGCGGCATGCTGGGCAAGCTGTTGCGGATTCCCGGGATGCGAACCCTGGTGTCGCTGGCCGTGGTGCTGTTTTCCAGGCACCAGGCCGGCATCGTGGTGTTGCGGAAGTAGGGGGGAGGGGACGGACGCCCCCTCCGGCGGGAATGCGCTTAGAGCGAGGACTCGTAGGCGCCGATGTCGATGGTGCGGTACAGCGGACGGGTCGCGCGGGTGGCCGTGTGCTTGTACACGTAGACCGGCTTGAGCGACACGCCGGTCGCGGCGTAGCCCGGGGTCGAGCCGGCGTTCACGACCAGCGCGTTGGCGGTCGGGCGCAGGTCGTAGGCGGCGCGGTTGACGAAGCCCGGCGAGAGCGAACGGTAGTTGGTCTTCTGCACGGCTCCGGTCTGGTTGGTCACGGTTCCGGTGCCACCGAAGATGTTGTTCTGCAAGAAGGCCTTCTTGGTCACGCCCGAGCCCATGCGCACGAAGGTGCCGCGCACGGTGTCGTCGTTCAGGAAGGTGTTGTTGACCACGTACAGGTAATGGCCAGGGTTGCCCGCGCCTTCCTCGCCATAGGCGATCATCGACGGATTGCTGTTCGACGCCGGCTGCTGGATCACGTTGCCGATAATGTAGGTGTTACCCGCGTTCGGCAGGTTGATCTCGTAGCTCGGCTTGCCCATCGGCGTGCTGCCGGTCTGGCCGGATTTCAGGGTCGAGAAGCGGTTGTAGGAGATGGTGTTGACCAGCGCGCGCGACTTCAGGTTGTGGCCGACGCGGGCGTCGTGCGAGAAGTTGTGGCGGAAGGTCAGGCTGCCGACCTTGCCGATGTACACGTTGTGGGTGTAGCCGGTGCCGTCGCCGTTGTAGCCGAATTCGTTGTACTCGAGCAGGATCTTGCTGGCGGTGTTCACGCCGGTCAGGATGCCGTTCTCGTTGTGGTGCAGGAAGCTCTTGCGCAGCGTGAAGTTGGTGCCTTCGATACGCAGGGCGGCGCCGTTACGGTCTGGCACTTTCGCGCCATACATTTCCACGTTCTCGACGGTGACGTTGTTGCCGATCACGACCCAGGTGCCCTTGCCGAGCGAGTTCTTGCCGGCGGCGTCGATCTTCGGGCGGCCATAGACGCCGCGAATGGTCAGGTTGCTGGCGCGAATGGCGCAGACGTCGCCGCTGTAGGTGGTGTTGCCGGTGATCTGGATGAGGTCACCCGTCTTTGCGGCTGCGAAGGCCTGGCAGGGCTTGGCGTAGGTCTTGCCCGGGCCAACGGTCAGGGTGGCGGCGGACGCCGGCAGGGCGGCGGACAGGCAGACGAGCAGCAGGGGGCGCAGGACGGGCAGACGGCGGGATACTTGCATGAGATTTCCTTCGTAATCAGTTCGACAGAATTTGTGTCCTAAGGAAATTTCCTGCGACACATTTGGCGCACCTTAACATGGTTCTGTTCAGAAAGAACGTAACCATTTGTAAGAAAGTGCCGCGATCATGCACGCTTCCATAGGGAAAAGGTGCCTAAAAAAATTTTTTTGAACATTGCCAGGCAAACCAGAAAAAACCAGAGGTTTCAGCGGGCGGGATGACAGGGTGAAAACAGTTGGCGCGCTCGAGCCGCGCCCGCCGGCGCGCCTGGCGCTTGCACCGCTCCGGTTCGGCGGGCAGGGCCACGCAAGGGACTCGTGTCCACCGTTGGGTGCACGAGCGCCTGAACGGCTCAGGCAGGGCGGGCCGGGGCCGCGCAAGGCACTTGTGCCCACCGTGCACGCACAACCGGAGCAGTGCCTGCCGCGGCCCGGTCCGCCCGATTTGCCACGCGAGCGAAAGAAAAAGGGCCGCACGAGGCGGCCCTTGTTCGGTAACGAAACCCGGTTTAGCGCGGCACGATCGCGAACTGCGGCGCCTTGCCGTAGTTCGGCTTGACGCTACGTCCCATGAAGACCTGCCAGGCCTTCTGGCCGGTGGTGCCACTCACCGATGCGCCGTAGGCCAGCGCCGGCTGCATGTTCGACGGGAAACCGGTGGTCGCCGACGAATAACCGGTCATCTCACCGACCTTCAGCTTGAGCGCCGCGGCCATTTCCGTACTGGCGCACTTGAGCGCGTTGAACTCCGGCGTATGGCTGGCCTTGTACGCTTCGGCGTAGGTGGTGAACAGCGGCGAGGTCGCATCCTTCCTCACCACCAGCGAGTAGATCGACGCGTCGATCCAGCAGGCGCCCGTGGTGGTGGTCATGCGCGAGACCGGGAACTTCGCCTTCCACTTCAGCAGCGGCAGCGCCTTGGTATAGCCCAGGTCGGCCGTGTAGCCAACGGCGGACGTGAAGAAGTCGTCCTGCCACGGTGCCACCGCCGTCTTGCTCTTGTACACCACCGCGTAGCTGCCGTGGTCCAGTATGCCGAGCTTGTTGGCGGCCGCGTTGTTGGTGTACTTCTCGTTGTACCAATCCAGGTTATGCGACAGGATCTGCTCGAAGTGGCCCTTCAGGCGGTCCTTGTCCGGCGTGATCCAAGCCGCCTGTGCCAGGGTGCGCAGGCTCCAGGCCTGGGCGCGCACCTGTCCCGAATGGAGCAGGCCCTTGATGTTCGAACGATAACCCGGGTTGCTCGAGAAAACGTTCCACATCGCCCAGAACTGCAGCTCCTCCAGATAGTAGTGGTCGCCAGTGGTCAGGTAGGGCAGGTAGGCCAGCGAGGGCTGGTGCGCCGAGTCGTGCGTGTACGGCGTCGCGCACAGCGTCTTCGGGCACAGCGGGAAGGCCTCGTACTGCCCGGTCGCGCGGTTCTTCGTGTCGGTCGAACGGCCATAGATCGTCATGTAGGGGTAATCGATCAGGCTGACCGGGCGGTTCGTGTTCTTGTCGCGATAGTGCATCGACCAGCTACCGGCCTGGTCGGCCGTGCCCTGGGTCACCATGCGCGCGCGGTCGTCCATGCTCAGCAGGTGGATCGCCGCCCAGCTCGGGAGCAGGCCGATGTCGTCGCGCCCGCCGGTCGTCGGCATGCCTTTCACGGCCAGGCCCACGCCCATCGGCTCGGTGGCCGGGCCCGTCCATTTGCTCGCCAGCGCGGCCAGGGTGGTTTCAGGAATGCTCAGCGCCTGGTCGTAGTTCGGCACGGCGCGGGTGGCGATCAGGTAGCCGGTGTTGTGCTTGACGTTCACTTCCGGTGCGGCGCCGCCCCACCAGAACACCTTGCGCCAGCGCGCGTGGTGCAGGTGGGTCAGCGCGGCCTTGGTGTAGACCGGGCGGCCGCCGACCAGGACCTGGGCGTCGTAGGTGAAGTTCTGCGGGTTCGGCTCGTAGGCCCAGGCGTTCTCGATGGTCACGTCCACACGTGCCTTTTTGCTGGCCTCGTACCAGCGCACGGCGATGCGCGCGCTCAGGTGCGGGTGCTGGACGCCGCTGTTGGTGGTGAGGGGCACCGAGACCTGCCATTCGCCAACCGTCGGACCGGCGAGCCAGGTGTCGACCTTGCCCATCTTGATCAGGTCGTCGGCGAAGGCGCTGTAGCGCACGCCGCCGATGGTGGCATGGACCGAGGCGCTGAAGCCATTGGCCAGCAGGGTGTTGGCGGACACGGCGCCGCTGGCAGCGCTGGCGCCTGCGGTGGTCAGGGTCATGCTGCGCACTTCGCCGGCGCCCAGGCTCGGCAGCACCGCCGAGATGACGGCGTGGCGCACCGAGCCGTCGGGGTGGTGGGCCTTGGCGTCCACCTGCAGCGGCAGCACGGTGCCGTTGTCGAGGCGGCCGGCCAGCGCGGCGCCCGCCTTCAGGTGGCCGGCGGCGAACACTTGGCCGAAGGTGACGGGTACGTTCTTTTGCGCAGCAGTTGCGTTAGTGTTCTGGAAGCGGACGTCGGTGATCGCCGTGCCGCTTGTGGCGGGCGAGGCCGTGACGGTGCTGAGGAGTCGGGTGCCGCTCATGCTGGCGCTGGAGGTTTCCTCTGTTGCGTTGCCGCCGCCGCAGGCGACGAGGACCAGGCCGCCCATGACGGTGGAAACGGTCTTTAGTGTATGCAGGGGGAATTTCATCGGGTTTCTCTCAGGGAAGTTGCCGTGGCTCTAGAGTTTCGGCCACTGGAACTTCCGCAGGTTACGCCAACGAAATTAGTGACGCACGGAAAAATCAACACGATGTTCAAAATTTCCCCCAAATACAACGTAATCTTGGGGCTTTTTTAACGAATATTATTCGCTTGAAAAGGATAAAACTGCATTTTTAATATTGTTTGCGCACAAAGTTTAGGCTTTGTGCTAGGCATTTCGCGGCGGCTTGGGGGCTCGGGCGGCGGGGAGGCCAACACAGCTTGCCGCCACCTGCCTGGGTCGAGGCAATAAAAAAGCCCGCTTGCGCGGGCTTGGCGGGAGCGGGATTGCTTAGCGCGAGAGCCCGACCATATAGTCCACTGCGGCCTTGATCTCGGCGTCGGCCGCGGTCGAGCCACCCTTTGGCGGCATCACGCCGGTCTTGCCCTGGAAACCCTTGATGGCGTGCTCGTACAGGACGGTGTCGCCCTGCTTGATGCGCGCTGCCCAGGCGGTCTTGTCGCCCGTCTTCGGCGCGCCGGCGATGCCGGTGCCGTGGCAGGCCGCGCAAGCCGCCGTGTACACGGTCTTGCCCGCTTCGAGGGAGGCAGGGGCGGGAGCGGCGCCTTGTGCGGCGATCTTGGTCGCCTCCGGCGTAACGGCCGGCACTGCAGGGATCGGGTCGGTGGACGCGGTGCCATCGGCCGGCGCTGCCGCGGCGGGGGCCGCCGGCTCCTCGAAGCTGGCGCCGCTCTTGTTGGCGAGGAATACCACGGCGCGTTCGACTTCCAGGACGTCCAGGTCCGGGTTGCCGCCCTTGGCAGGCATGGCACGGATGCCTTCGACGGCGTGCTTCACCAGCGTGTCGTAGCCCTGCGCGAAACGCGCACCCCAGGCAGCCTTGTCGCCCAGTTTGGGCGCGCCCGCCGCGCCGCTGTCATGGCAGACCGCGCACACCGCGGCATAGACGGCGGAGCCCGCTTGCAGCACGCGTGGTGCGCTCGAATCCTGCAGGGTGAAGCCGGCTTCGGCGACCGGGCGCAGGCGCTCGGCGAGCGCTTCGTCGCTCTGGCTGTCGGTACCGGCGCCGATCGTCTTGTCCGTCGTCACATAGGACACGAGCAGGATGATGCCGATGACAATGACAAGGAAAAATCCCGCGACCGCGGCGATGAGCTGCTTCGGAGTCCGGATGAAGGATTGGTGTTCGTTGTGTGCGTCGCTCATGATTTCCTTAATACCATTAAAAAAACCTGCCACTACCCCGGGGACATTGCCAATATTGGATGCCATTGTGCAATTGCCGCCGAACCGGGCGATTATAGACCCAAAGTATCTTGTTGTAACGCAAAAACCCCTGGCTCCAGACAGTTTCCATGGACGCGGACAGCGAAAGACTGTATCCTTCGCATCACTTGCGCATTACCAAGCAGCGCGGCTGTAGCTCAGTGGATAGAGTATTGGCCTCCGAAGCCAAGGGTCGCTGGTTCGATCCCAGCCAGCCGCGCCACCCGCTTGTATGAGCAAGGATCACTCATCGCCCGCATCGCCATGTTCTGCACGGCGATACAGCGGTTACCAGCCCAGGCATTCCGAGGATGCCGGGTTCGCGATCTCCCCCCTGGCCCGTGCGGCTCGTCGGCTTTCCTGCCCGGGAACCTCTTGGGCCAGCATTCGCCAGAATTTTCCGTTGAACAATGAGGACGCCGGGTATACGATGGCGAACGGGCATGCCGTCGCTGCCCGCGCAACAGGAGATCAAATGTCCATACAAGCCGCCCAGGCGTTTCGCCAGCACGTCAATGCATCCACCGTCTTGCAGGAGGAAGTCGCGCGCCATGTCGTCGACGGTACGGTCGATTTCGCCGGCGTGGCCGGGCTAGGCCGTCGCCACGGCTTCGAGTTCACACCGGAAGACGCACAGGCGGTTGTTTCCGCGAACGACAGCGAGCTCTCCGAGTTCGAACTGGAACTTGTTTCGGGTGGTTTGCACGGTTACGGCGGCAACAAGTAGCAGGACCGCTCATCCCGCTGAAACTGCTGTTTCCGCTGGATAGCGCCCAGCGGTGTAGAATGCGCGATGATCATTTAACACAACTTTCCGGGAGATCGCATGTCGATACAAGCCGCACAACAGTTCCGTCAGCACGTCAATGCGTCGCCAGCACTGCAAGCCCAGGTGGCGGGAAGCTTCGTGAACGGCGAGGTCGATTACTCGGGTCTGTCCGAGTTGGGCCGCGGCTGCGGTTTCGATTTCTCCGCCGATGAGGCGAAGTCGGCCCTGGCAGCCGCCCAGGACGAACTCTCCGATTTCGAAATGGAGCTCGTTTCCGGAGGTATTGTCAGCGCAGGTTTCGAAAAGGAGGAAACCTCCAGGGGTAGCGGCTTCGGAAAGTAAAGCGGCGCTGGCGCCGCTGCATGCTTCGCAAGCGTTCCTCTCCGGCGAAGGCTGATCTGCCTGCAGCTGGACCTATCTCCCGCGCGGCGCGCCATCTGCCAGGTTGGCGCCACCATCTCCTCCCAGGCCGGCCTTTTCGACCCGGCCCGTCAGCTCCTCGAGCCAGTCTTGCCTTCCTCCCCGATCCAGCTTGCACCGGGGGGTGTTTGCTTCGCCCCCTTCCCACGACACCCCCCGCCGGACTAGCGGTCTGGCAATGGCCGCGACGTGCGCGGACACTCGGACCCGGGTCGCGCATTTAACATTTTTCGCCGCGCCCACCTCATCGACTGCGGGCTACTATTTGCCTTGTTGCGCCCCAAGTTTCGGGTGTAAACAAGCAATTCCCCGTTGTAATCAAAGGATTGGTCGTTTCTATATTGCTACAAACAGTCACTTGTGGCGCGCGCCCCACAGTTTCAATCGTGCTCGGCTTTAGTGCGTTTTTTACTAGAATGTTAAAGTCAAATCCAAGAGCAGGCGCCACCGGCGCTCAAACTAGAACATGGGAAATCGGACTGGGGAAGGTGAGCGGCTCGCGTTGTTGCGTTTCGTGATGATCCGCGGTGTAGTGCTCCCGCACACCCGCAGCGACGTTCCCATCGCCGAGGCCGGTCCCGGTTGGCTCGACCGGTTCAAGGCCATTCTCCAGGACGCGGTCTCCCTTGCCAGCGTGCCGGTCCTGACCCTCATTTCCGGCTACCTGCTGTTCGGTTCCGGACTCGACCTCGGCTTTCTCGCGCACGCTCCGGTGCTGCTCGCTTCCTGGATGCTCTACCAGAAGCTTGCGGTTCATATCCCCTATCAGGTCTACTGGTTCTGCACACCCCCGCTGGTGGTGGCATTCCTGGTGGCCCTGTACCGAGTCGGCATGCACGGCGCCCCGCAGCTGTTCGGCCTCCTGGCCGTCCGCGCGCCACCGCGCGCCGCACCACACCACGGCATCGCCGTGGGCGCCGCACGCGCTTCCGGCAAGCCCGCCGCCTGATTCGGCGCTGTCGCTCCGACACCTCCCTCCAACATGACCACTCTAACGAGCGAGACATCGTCATGACATAAAGATGAGCAATCATTAACATCCTGGCGCTGTGATGTTAGCTTTAGTGCAATCTTGTTCCGGGCCCTGAAAACGAATGTTGAAGGCGCGCACGATTCATGCAATTCGGAATTTGTTTTCAAGAAAATGCTAATATTGCATCGCGGCTTCCAATCTTGCACAGCCTTCCGCAACGGCGCGGCGCCCCAAAAAGAGCGCTTTCCGCACGGAAACAAGCAGGCGGAATGGATAGCGCCCGCACTGTCGATCAAGTTGAGACCGGGAGCGAGGGGATACCCCCCCAAAGGCTCGTGGAAGCGCTCGTGTTGTCGGCTTGATGTTGTATTTTTTACACTACTTTTGTCGTTTCGTTGTTTCTATTCGACAAAGGGATTTGTATGTATTGAATGGTGTTATGCTTGCAAGTTCGCTGGAAAGTTAGCATAACAACAAAAACTAATCTGAACGGAACCCGATGATGAAAGCAGATGAAGTCGTCGCAGTAGTTGGACTGGGATATGTCGGTTTGCCGCTGGCGGTCGAATTCGGCAAGAAGGGGCGCACGATCGGTTTCGACCTGTCGTCCTCGAAGATCGAGAACTACAAGAAATTCGTCGACCCGACCGGCGAAGTCTCGACCGAGGAACTCCAAGCCTCGCGTCATCTGGAAGTGACCACCGATCCGGCGATGCTGGCACAGGCGGACTACATCATCGTCGCCGTGCCGACCCCGGTGGACATCGCCCACAACCCGGACTTCACCCCGCTGGCCGGTGCGTCCAAATCGGTCGGCACCCATATGAAGCGCGGCGCCATCGTCGTCTTCGAATCGACCGTGTACCCGGGCGCCACCGAGGAAGTGTGCATCCCCATCCTCGAGCAGCATTCGGGCATGAAATGGAAGCAGGACTTCCACGTCGGTTTCTCGCCCGAGCGCATCAACCCGGGCGACAAGGAACACACGCTGACGACGATCCTGAAGGTCGTCTCCGGCGACGACGAGCAGAGCCTGGAGCGCATCGCCCGGCTGTACGAGTCGGTGATCACGGCCGGCGTGTACCGCGCCTCCAGCATCAAGGTGGCCGAGGCCGCCAAGGTCATCGAGAACACCCAGCGCGACCTGAACATCGCCCTGATGAATGAACTGGCGATCATCTTCGACAAGGTCGGCATCGACACGCTCGAAGTGCTCAAGGCCGCGGGCACGAAGTGGAACTTCCTTCCCTTCCGCCCGGGCCTGGTCGGCGGCCACTGCATCGGCGTCGATCCCTACTACCTGACCCACAAGGCCGAGATGATCGGCTACCACCCGCAGGTGATTCTGGCGGGCCGCCGCATCAACGACGGCATGGCCAAGTTCGTCGCCGAAAAAGCGGTCAAGTCGATGATCTCCTCGGGCTTCCACGTCAAAGGGTCCAAGGTCAACGTGATCGGCCTGACCTTCAAGGAAAACTGCCCGGACCTGCGTAATTCCAAGGTCGCCGACATCATCCACGAACTGCGGTCCTACGGCTGCGACGTGCATGTGTTCGACCCGGTGGCCGATGCCGACGAGGCCGCGCACGAATACGGCGTCAAGCTCGAAAGCTGGGAAAGCCTGCCGCGGGCCGACGCCGTCGTCGTCGCCGTGCCGCACAAGGAAGTGCTGGCCCTGTCGCTGACCGACTTCCAGAGCAAGCTCAACGACAAGGGCTGCTTCATCGACGTCAAGGCCCAGTTCGATCCGAAGGCCCTGCGCGAAGCCGGCTACTGCGTCTGGCGCCTGTAATTCCGTTAGTCCGCGCCGTGCCGCCGCCGTGGCGGCATGCTGCCACCCGCTTCAAGAAAGTGTCCCGACAGTGAAAACGATTCTAGACGTCCAGCAGCACCTGGGCCAGCGCAGCTACCACTGGCTCGTGACCGGCGCGGCCGGCTTCATCGGCTCGAACCTGGTCGAAGCCCTGCTCAAGCTGAACCAGCGTGTCACCGGCCTCGACAATTTCGCCACGGGGCACCGCCACAACCTGGAGCAGGTGAGGGAAGCGGTCGGCGGCGAAGCCTGGACGAAGTTCGATTTCATCGAGGGTGACATCCGCAGGACCGAGGACTGCGCCGCCGCCTGCGCGGGTATCGATTTCGTCCTGCACCAGGCCGCCCTCGGTTCCGTGTCGCGCTCGATCGACGACCCGCAGTTGACCAACGGGACCAACATCACCGGCTTTCTGAACATGCTGGTGGCCGCGCGCGACGCCCGCGTCAAGCGCTTCGTGTACGCCGCGTCGAGTTCGACCTACGGCGACCATCCGGCCCTGCCAAAGGTCGAGGACCGGATCGGCAAGCCGCTCTCGCCCTATGCGGTGACCAAGTACGTCAACGAACTGTATGCCGACGTCTTCGGGCGCACCTACGGGACCGAGGCGATCGGCTTGCGCTACTTCAACGTGTTCGGCCCACGCCAGGACCCGCACGGCGCCTACGCCGCCGTGATCCCGCAGTGGGTGGCCGCGCTGATCCGCAACCAGCCCTTGAAAATCAACGGCGATGGCGAGACCAGCCGCGACTTCTGCTACATCGACAACGTGGTGCAGGCGAACATGCTCGCTGCCCTGGCGGACAAGGAAGCGGTCAACCAGGTGTACAACATCGCGCTCAACGAGCGTACCAGCCTGAACCAGTTGCACGCGATGATGTGCGAGCTGCTGGCCGGGCGCTTTCCCCATGTGGCCGGGCACCGGCCGCAGTACGTCGACTTCCGCAAGGGCGACGTGCGCCACTCGCAGGCGGACATCTCGAAGGCGGCCGACCTGCTGGGCTACGCACCCACCCACCGCATCGCGGAAGGCCTGCGGGAGGCAATGGATTGGTATGTCGATCACCTGGCCCCGCAAGGCCAGGCTTAACAGGTAACCACGCAAGTAAAAAGAAATTCGGGAGGCTACTGTGTTTAGGATCTCTAACCACTACGTGTCGAAGATCGTGTTTGTGCTGCTGTTCGTCGAGGTGCTGGTGCTGCTTGGCGCAGCCTATGCCGGTGCGGCGATGCGTTTCCTTGAACTGGGCGAGACGGTCAGCGTGCCGCCACTCGACCACTTCTTCACCTCCGCCATCGCGTTCACCGTCGCGATCATCTTCAGCATGAGCGCGATGGGCATGTACCAGCTCGACTACGACGAGGGCCTGCGCCACCCGTTCTTCATGAAGCTCATGCCCTCGTTCGTGATGGGCTTCCTGATCCTGACCCTGGTGTTCTACGTGGCACCCGAACTGTATTTCGGCCGCGGCATCCTGCTGCTGGTGTTCCTGATCGCCGCCACCGGCATCTTCCTGGCGCGCATCGTCTTCTTCAAGACCTCGGAGGCGCGCTTCCTGCAGTCGCGCATCCTGTTCCTGGGCGGCGGCGCGCTGGCCAAGGAGTGCAGCGACCTGGCCCAGCGCAACAACCGCTACCACAAGTACGACATCGCCGGCTTCATCCCGAACCCGAGCGAGGAAGTGTGCGTGCCGACCGAGAACCTGCTCAAGGTGCGCGACGGCGACCAGCTGGCCAAGCTGGCCCGCCTGCACGACATCGAGGAGATCGTGGTCGCGCTGGAAAACCGCCGCGGCGGCTTCCCGATCAAGGAACTGCTCGACTGCAAGCTGCGCGGCGTCAAGGTCACCGACGCGGCCACCTTCTTCGAGCGCGAAACCTGCCAGATCCGCGTCGATTCGCTGCAGCCGTCGTGGCTGGTGTTCGGCGGCGGTTTCGACCAGAGCTTCGCCCGCACCTTCATGAAGCGCAGCTTCGACATCGTCTGCAGCGTGATCCTGCTGGTGCTTACCTTCCCGGTGATGGTGCTGGCCGCGCTGGCGGTGTGGCTGGAAGACCGCGGTCCGGTGTTCTACTCGCAGGAACGGGTCGGCAAGGATGGCAAGACCTTCCGCGTCCACAAGTTCCGCAGCATGCGCGCCGACGCCGAGAAGTGCGGCAAGCCGCAGTGGGCCGCGCAGAACGACCCGCGCATCACGCGCGTGGGCAACTTCATGCGCAAGACCCGGATCGACGAACTGCCCCAGATCGTCAACGTGCTCAAGGGCGAGATGTCCTTCGTCGGCCCGCGTCCCGAGCGTCCCTACTTCGTCGAGCAACTGATCGAGGTGGTTCCGTATTACAACGTGCGTCACAGCGTCAAGCCGGGCATCACGGGCTGGGCCCAGGTGCGCTACGGCTACGGTTCCTCGGCGGAGGACGCATTGCAGAAATTGCAGTACGACCTGTACTATGTGAAGAACAACAGCCTGTTCCTGGACGTCCTGATCCTGATCGACACGCTCAAGGTCGTCCTGTTCCGCAGCGGCCGCTGATCCGGCCGCGCAGGCGGCTTGCGCCGCCCGACCTACGCCTTACACAGGCCCGTGCGGCGCACGGGCAGACCACATGGATGCCGCACCCTTAACCAGTATCGCCGCCTACAGCTACGCGCTGGCCGCCGTCTGCTTCCTCGTGCTGGGCGCCTCGCTCCTCAAGGGCTGGCGCACGCGCACCCACGGCGCCGCGCTGGCCGCGGCCTGCGCGCTCAGCGCCCTTTGGGCCGGCGCCATCGCCTGGGAGACCGCCCACGGCGCGCTGTGGTCGGCGTTGACCGACGCCCTGGAACTGGCGCGCAACGCCGCCTGGTCGGTCTTCCTGCTCGTCCTGCTGGGCAACTGGCGCAGCCCCGCCAGCCGCCTGCCGTTCGGACTGCGCCCGACCGTGTTCGCCGCCTCCGTCTGCTACCTGCTGTTCCTGGGCGCCGACCTGGCCGGCTACTGGGACCTGGCGCTGCTCGAACAGACCGGGCTGGCGCCGCTGGCGGCGCGGGTTGGCATCGCCGTGGCCGGCATGCTGCTGGTCGAACAGGTGTACCGCAACAAGACCATCCAGGAGCGCTGGGCGATCAAGTTCGCCTGCCTGGGCATCGGCGGCATGTTCGCCTACGACTTCTACATGTACAGCCACGCCATGCTGTTCCGCGAGACCGACCCGGACATCTGGGCCGCCCGCGGCGTGATCAACGCGCTCACGGTGCCGCTGCTGGCCGTGTCGATCGGCCGCAGCAAGTCATGGTCATCGCCGCTGGCGGTGTCGCGCCGCGTGATGTTCCACTCGGCCGCGCTGTTCGGCTCGGCCATCTACCTGCTCGCGATGGGCTCGGCCGGCTACTACCTGCGCTTCTTCGGCGGCAGCTGGGGCACGGTGATGCAGGTCGCCTTCCTGTTCGGCGCCCTGATCCTGCTGGCCGGCATCCTGTTCTCCGGCACCTTCCGCGCCTGGCTCAAGGTCGTCATCAGCAAGCACTTCTACAGCTACAACTACGACTACCGCGAGGAGTGGATGCGCTTCACGCGCACCCTGTCGGAGCCGGGTCCGGGCCTGGCCGAGCGCGCCATCGAGGCGGTCGCGGCCCTGGTCGAGAGTCCGGGCGGCGCGCTGTGGCAGCGGCGCGAGTCCGGCAACTACGAGGCGGTGGCGCACTGGCAGATGCCGGCCATCGGCGAGACCGAACCGGCGGGGTCGCCGTTCTGCCAGTTCCTGGAGACGAGCCAGTGGGTGATCGACCTGCAGGAATACACGGCCAGCCCGGACAAGTACGAGGCGCTGGCGCTGCCGGGCTGGATCGGGCGCTGCCCGCGCGCCTGGTTGGTGGTGCCGCTCATCCTGCACGGCAAGCTGTTTGGCTTCGTCCTGCTGCAGAAGTCGCGCAGCCGGATCAACCTGAACTGGGAAGTGATCGACCTGCTCGAGATCGCGGGCAGCCAGGCCGCCAGCTATCTGGCGCAGCAGGATGCGGCCAACGCGCTGATGGTGGCGCGCCAGTTCGAGTCCTTCAACCGGATGTCGACCTTCGTCGTGCACGACCTGAAGAACCTGGTCGCCCAGTTGTCCCTGATGAACGCGAACGCGGCGCGCCACAAGGACAACCCGGAATTCCAGGCGGACATGCTCGAGACGGTCAGCTACTCGGTGCAGAAGATGAAGCTGCTGCTGCAGAAACTGGGCCGCACGGCGGCGCCGGAGAAGCCGCAGCCGCTGCCGATGGACCAGGTGGTGCGCCAGGCGGTCGCGCTCAAGGCCGCGTTCGAGCCGCGCCCGGTGCTGGCGGTCGAGGGCGGCGACCTGAACGTGCTGGCCGACCGCGAACGCCTGGAACGGGTGCTCGGACACCTGATCCAGAACGCGATCGAGGCCACGCCCCGCAGCGGGCGGGTCGACATCCGGGTCGCGCGCGAGGGCGGCTCGGTGCTGGTGGAGATCGCCGACACGGGCGAGGGGATGAGCGAGGAGTTCATCCGCGAGCGCCTGTTCAAGCCCTTCGAGTCGACCAAGTCGGCCGGCATGGGAATCGGCGTGTTTGAAAGCCGCGAATACATCAACGAACTGGGCGGCCGCCTGGAGGTGAGCAGCAGGCCGTCGCTCGGCACGACCTTCAGGGTTGTCCTGCCGCTGCACACCGAACAGGTGCCGGCGGCGGAACAGGCCGCATGATACGGGGAACCACGTGACACAATCGAAACCGAAACTGCTGATTATCGAAGACGATCCCGGCCTGCAAAAGCAGCTGCGCTGGAGCCTGGACGCGTATGACGTGGCGGTGGCCGGGGACCGCGAGTCGGCCCTGGCCCAGATCCGCCGCCACGAACCGGCCGTGGTCACCATGGACCTCGGCCTGCCGCCCGATCCGGACGGCTCGACCGAGGGCATGGCCACGCTGCAGCAGATCCTGGCGATGGCGCCGGACACGCGCGTGATCGTCCTGACCGGCAACCAGGACCACGCCAACGCCGTCAAGGCGGTGGGCCTGGGCGCCTATGACTTCCACCAGAAGCCGTGCGACCCCGAGGTGCTGAACCTGGTGATTCAGCGCGCCTTCTTCCTGCATAACCTGCAGCAGGAGAACCGCCGCATGCAGCGCGAGCAGGCCGACTCGCCGATGGCCGGCGTGATCAGCCGCGACCCCGGCATGCTCAAGGTCTGCCGCAACATCGAGAAGGTCGCGCCGACCTCGGCCTCGGTGATGGTGCTGGGCGAGTCGGGCACCGGCAAGGAAGTGCTGGCGCGCGCCCTGCACGCGCTGTCGCCACGCTCGAAGGAGCGCTTCATGGCGATCAACTGCGCCGCCATCCCCGAGAACCTGCTCGAGAGCGAACTGTTCGGCTACGAGAAGGGCGCCTTCACCGGCGCGGCCAAGCAGACCAAGGGCAAGGTCGAACTGGCCAACGGCGGCACCTTCTTCCTCGACGAGGTCGGCGACCTGCCGATGCCGCTGCAGGCCAAGCTGCTGCGCTTCCTGCAGGAGCGCGTGATCGAGCGCATCGGCGGGCACGAGGAGATCCCGGTGGACGTGCGCATCGTCTGCGCGACCCACCAGAAGCTCAAGGAACTGTGCGCCCAGGGGCGCTTCCGCGAGGACTTGTACTACCGCCTGTCCGAAATCGTGGTCACGATCCCGCCACTGCGCCAGCGCGAGGGCGACGCGGCCCTGCTGGCGCACCACTTCAAGAACAAGTTCTGCGCGCAGGAATCGCGTTCCTCGCTCAACTTCTCACCGGACGCGATCGCCGCGATCGAGTCCTACGCCTGGCCCGGCAATGTGCGCGAGATGGAGAACTGCATCAAGCGCGCGGTCATCATGGCCGACGGCGGCACCATCGTCGCCGACGACCTGGGCCTGCCCGACATCGAGGCCGCGGAAGAACCGATCAACCTGCGCCAAATACGCGACGAGGCCGAGTACAAGGCCATCATCAAGGCCCTGGCCCGGGTCGACGGGAACATCGTCAAGGCATCCGAGATCCTCGGCATCAGCCGCCCCACCATGTACGACCTGATGAGCCGGCACGCCATCAAGGCCAGCGCGTGAGGGCGCGCGTCCTGAAGGCGGCGGCGCTGCTGGCGCTGCTCGGCGCCGGCGCGGCCGGCGCAACCGTGTGGTATCTCCAGGGCGAAGGGGTCGCCCCGCGCGCGCTCGCACCCTACATCGAGCAGCGCAGTGCCGGCCATAACGGGCTGATCACCGGCACCGGCCGCTGGCTGGGCGGCACCCTGCGCACGCTGGACCGGGGCGACGAGGACGGCTTCGAGCTGCCCGCGCTGGCGGTCGGCGCGCGCGCCGAACCGAGCCGCGATCCGGCGATCGGCAACGTCAAGCTCGTAGGGTCGGTCGAGGAGGCGCGCCGCGAGTTCGCACGCGCCGTCTCGGGCGACGCCATCACCTTCGCGCCCGGCACCTACCGCATCCGCTCCCCTCTGGTCGCGATCCGCCCCGGCGTGGCCGGGGTGCCGATCGTGGTGCGCGCCGAGCGGCCCGGCACGGTGGTGCTGGAGGTCGACAGCCGCGAAGGCATCGTCGTCTCCGGTCCGCACTGGACCTTCGAGAACCTGGAGATCCGCGGCGCCTGCCGGCACCAGGCCGACTGCGACCACGCCTTCCACGTGGTCGGACAGGCCAAGGGCTTCGTCTCGCGCAACAACCATATCGCCGATTTCAACGCCCATTTCAAGATCAACGGCAACAACCACGGCTTTCCCGACCGCGGGCTGATCGAGTCCACCACCCTGACCAACGGCAGCGCGCGCAGGACCAGCAATCCGGTGACGCCGATCGACCTGGTGGCGGCGAACGACTGGGTCATCCGCAACAACCTGATCACCGACTTCGTCAAGGATGGCGGCGACCGCATCAGCTACGGCGCCTTCGCCAAGGGCGCGGGCGCGCGCACCGCGTTCGAGCGCAACGTGGTGGTGTGCGAGCACAGGCTGCGCGGCCTGCCCGGCCAGCGTGTCGGGCTGTCCTTCGGCGGCGGCGGCACCGGCAAGGCGTTCTGCCGCGACGGCCGCTGTATCACCGAGCACGAGCAGGGCGTCATGCGGGCCAACCTGATCGCCGCCTGTTCCGACGCCGGCATCTACGTCAACAGCGGCGCGCGCAGCACCATCGCCGACAACACCGTGCTGGATACGGCAGGGGTGCAGGTGCGCTACCCGGAAAGCAGCGCCGACCTGGACGGCAACCTGATCGATGGCGCGGTCGTCGCGCGCAATGGCGGCAACGTGCGCATGGCTGACAACCGCAGCAGTTCGATCGCGGCCCTGTACGCCGGGATGCACGCGCAGCGCGCGCTGTACGTGGCGCCCGAACGCTTCGACCTGCGCTGGGACGGCGAGCCGCCGCGCCGCAAGCTGGACCAGCCCTCCGTCGACCTGTGCGGCGCCCGCCGCGCGGGCACGGCCACCTACGGCGCGTTCGAGGACTTCGGCGCCTGCCTGGCGGCCGCGACCCGGCCCTAGGGTCGCGCGCGGCGCTACCAGGAGCGCAGCCAGTCGCCGGTCCAGGCCACGGTCTGCTCGTGCCAGGCGCGACGCGAGAAGGTGTGGTCGGCACCCGGCAACAGGTGGCGGCCAGGATGTTCGCCCGCTCCATCTCCTCGATGCGCCGATCCACCTCCACCTCGAAGACCTCCAGGGACCGGAGGAGGGCGACGAGGAGGACCGCGCCCAGCAGGGAGCGCCAGGCGGGGGTGGCGGCCAGGTCGCCGAACTCCTGCGCCGTCAGGTCGGCTCCGCTGAGCACCACCAGCACCTTGCCTTCGAAGCGGCGCAGGGCCGCGTGCATGCGCTGCGGCAGCGGCGCCTCGTCCTGGGTCCCGCCCGGCGTGGCGGCCGTCCCGCCGGAACCGCCCGCTCCGCGTGCGAGCGCCTTGCGCGCCAGCGCCACGAAGGACTTCGCCGCGGCGGCCAGGTCGAACTGCCCCCGGCCGATCTTCTTCCACAAGCCAGGGTCGAGCAGGCGCGCCCGGTAGTAGTGCTTGAGCGTGGCCTTGGCCTCGCCCTGTTCGGTGCGCACCCACGGGTTGAGCAGCGCCACCCCGCACACGCGCGCATCGTCCTGCGCGTACAGCAGCGAGGCCGCCGCGCCATCGCACAGGCCCCACAGCGCGACCTCGCGCAGCGCCGGGACCTCGGCGAAGAACCGGTCGAGCGCCGCGCGAATGTCCTCGGCCACCGCCTCGAAGCCGCGTGGCGCGCCCTCGCTGTCGCCCATGCCGCGATAATCGAAACGCAGCACCGGCACGCCCTGCGCCGCCAGGCTGCGCGCGAGCAGCGCGAACTGGCGGTGGCTGCCGGCGCGGTATTGCGGGCCGCCGACCACGACCAGCACGCCGCGCGGCGACGGACGCGCTGGCAGGCTCAGGATGCCGACCAGCGAGTCATCTCGGCAGGGGAAGGCGAGGGCGCGCTCTTCAGGCTGCATGGGCGGCGGGATGGTAGAGGGCCAGGGTGGCGGCCAGCAGGGCCGGCGACTCGGTGGTTTCGGGGGTGTTCCAGAACTGCGGGCCCGGCACCGCTTCGGTCGAGACGGTGGCGCCCTGTTCGCGCCAGTGCCCGGCCAGGCGCGCGGCGGACGGCGGCAGCGGACGGCCGGGCTGGGCCACCACTTCGAACCAGTGCGCCGGGCAGGATGGCGCGAGGGTGCGCGCATCGAGCGCGTCGATCCCCGCGGCCAGCCCGCCCGCCAGTTCGTAGCCGGCGATCTCCAGCACCTGGCCGGCCCGCAGCGCCGCGCGCAGGGCCTCGGTGCCGCCTGCGTCGCCGCCCTGCAGTAGGTCGGCCGCCAGGCGCAGGCGCAGGAACTGGGTGAGGAAGGCGCCGCCGTTCGTCACCGGTTGCCACAGCAGCAGTTGCGCGACCGGATCGGGGGCCTGCCTGGCGTAGTCGAGCGCGAGCAGGGCTCCCAGGCGCAGCCCCCACAGGCCCGGTTCGCACCCGAGCCGCGCGCGCAGCCATGCGCAGGCGGCGGCGACATCGTCCTTCCAGCCATCCCACCGGGCCTCGGCGAACTCGCCGCCGCTGTCGCCGCAGCCGTGCAGGTCGATCTGCAGCACGCCGACCCCGGCCGCGGCCAGCGCGCGCGCGCCCAGCGCCGCCATGCGGCGCGAGCGGTTCATCTCTTCGGCGAACGGGTGCAGGTAGGCCAGCGCCCCGCGGCAGGGGCCGGCGGGGGCGTGGAACAGGCAGAAGCGCGGCCCGGCCGCGGTCGGGAGGAAGAATGGTTCAGCGCGCGCGGGGCCGGGCGGCGCCATCGCTCACGCCGCCCGTTCTTCGACGAAGGCGCTCAGGCTGCCCAGGGTGGCGAAGGTGCTGGCGCTGATGTCGTCGTCGTCGATGGTGATGCCGAAATGCTCTTCGAGGGCGCCGATCAGGCTTACCACCGCCATCGAGTCGAGCTCGGGAAGACTGCCCAGCAGTGGGGAATCGGCGTCCAACCGCTGGCCGGCGTCGCCCAGGTTGAGCACGTCGATCAGGATGGTCTTGACTTCGTTGAGATACATGGGGGCTCCGTGAGGGTCACTGCGTGGCCGCCCGGGCGCGCGCGCGCGATTCGAGCATCGCATGCAGGCGGCGCAACCCCGGCCATCGATAATAGTTCACATGGTACATAGTGCGCACCTCGTCCGTCCAGCGCAGGTGCCATTCCATCACGCGGCCGTAGAATTCCAGGCGGGCGAAGCGGCCCTCCTCGAACAGCCGGCGGCAGGCTTCCTCGCGCATCAGGAGGGTCGGCGACAGGTTCTTCGGCACCCGTTCGTCGTAGCTCGTCTTGAGCACCACGATGCTGTCCGCGTCCTCCACGCACAGGTCCATCGCGACCAGTTCGTCCCCGAAGTAGTAGCGATAGACGCTGCCGGCGCCGCGCGCGCAGAAGCGTTCCAGCATCGCGCGGTAGTAGCGGCCCTGGGCGTTGTCGGCGTGGACCGCCGTGCCGCAACCGGCCTTCCAGCCCGAGCTTTCCAGGCGCCCGTAGTCGGCCACCGCCGCCGCCATGTCCCGCGGATCGCGCACGATCTCCAGGCGCGTCGCCACGCCGTCCTTGTCCAGCCGTGCGCGCTGTTTCTTGAGGTTGGCGCGCAGGTTCTTGCCGCGCGCCTCCCAGTAGGCGTCGAAGCCGCCCGCCAGCGTCACCCGGGCCGTGTCGATGTAGTCGAGCGTGCGCAGGCAGGGCGCGTCGGCCGGACGCGTCAGGAGCGCCGGATCCATCTGGGTCAGGCCGAACACCAGCGGAAAGCCGGGCAGGGCGCGCACCAGGCCGGCCAGCAAGGGCTCCAGCGCCAGATCCTCGCGCTGCAGCCACAGGCCGAGCGGCGCCTGGGCCGGCTGGAAGGTGGTCCAGGTGCCGCGCCCGGCGGGCCTGACCACCGCCATCGCCAGCATCGCGCCGTCGTGTTCGCAATACGCCAGCAGCTCCTCGCCGCGGGAGAAGCTTGCGATCAACGGTGCGACGAAATCGGCCGCCAGCAGGGACGAGGCCGCGCCCTGTGCGTGCAGGCGCGACCACGCGCGGGCGAACTCGGCGAAGCGGCTGGCGGGGACGGTGCTCCAGTTCATGCGGTCAAGGCCAGACGCACGCCCTCCACCACGCGGTCGAGTTCGGACTCGCGCAGCTCCTGGTGGCAGGGCAGCCCAAGGACGCTGCGCGACAGGTGGACGCTGTTGGCGCAGACCGACTCGTCCACGCCCTCGTACAGCGGGTGGCCGAAGCGCGTGACCGGAATCCCGGCCGCCCTCAGGCGCGCGAACAGGGCTTCCGGCTCCTTCGCCAGCAGCGGGAACACCCAGGGGCACACGCCGTCGGGCAGGTGCGAGAACAGCGGGCGCGCACCGGGCAGGCCGGCCAGCGCGAACGCCAGGCGCTCGTAGTTGGCGCGGCGCAGCGCCGCCACCCGCCCCGGCGAAACCATCCTGAGCATGGCGCGCGCGAACAAGGAGGAGCGCTTGTCGATCCAGCGTGGATCGAAGTCGTAGCTGCTGTCGGACGAATCGGGGGCGAGCGCCGTGCTGGCCGGGGGGCGGCCGGCCTTGATCCGGTTCCAGGCCGCGCTCCTGAGCCGCAGCGGCAGCCACAGCGCCGCCTGCATCGCCGGCAGCCGCCCGTAGGCGAAGCCGTTCTCCAGCGAGGTGAGCGCGACCTTGGCCTCGAAGCCCGCACCGGCGGATCTGAGCGCGATCTTGTCGAGCCGGCAGCGCGCCGACACCAGCGCGCCGCCTTCGTAGATGGGGAAGAATTTCATGCTGCTGGCGATCGCGTAGTCACCGTAGGAGCCGAGCGGACGCGCCTTGTATTCGCCGATGAAGGCGTGGGCGCAGTCTTCCAGCAGCTTGATGCCGCGCGCGTCGCACAGCGCGCGGATCGGTTCCAGATCCTGGTGGAAGCCGAAGTAATGCGTCACCATCAGCACGCGCGTGCTGTCGTCGATGCTGGCGGCGATATGGTCCAGGTCCACGGCGGCGTCCGGGCCGACACGGTAGAAGCGCGGGGTGGCGCCGCGCCACAGCACGGGCGGGATCATCGAGCGGCTGTGCCAGGCCGGCACCAGCACGCTGTGGCCGGCGCCCACGCCCATCTGGCGCAGCGCCAGCGCGATCGCCACGCGCCCGCTGGTGACCAGGCGCGCTTCGCCGGCGTCGAGCACCGAACGCAGGCGCACCGGCGCCGCGCGGCGGAACGAGCCGGCCGACAGGATCGGGGCCAGCGGAATCGGCGGTCGGACGGTGTCGGTGGATGCCATGAAACCAGTATAGCCCGAGTGTAGAAAAATTTACCACGCGACACGATTCAATCTGTCGCGCGCTTGCACGGCCGGGATCAGCCGATGTTCCTGGCCGTGTCGAACTTGTGCTCGAGCATCAGGCCATCCATGAAAAACTTGGTGGCCCAGTTGGGATAGCGGTAGGTCATGTACTCGCCATTGACCGGATGCGAGCCCTTGAGCGCTCCGCGCACGTTGATGTCGCCCGTTTCCAGATCCTGGATGCTCATGTTGAAGCGGTTGGCCCGCACCGCGTGCTCCTTGAATTCGCGGTCCCCGGTGATTTGTGCCAGGCGCAGCCAGTTGATCGCCATTTGCGAATTTCCCGTGACACAGGTCCAACCCGCGACCGTGGTCCACTTCGGCAGGTAGCGCCCCGGCAGGGCTCCATCCTCGCGCTGGCCGCGGGCCAGGTGGCGCGCCATCAGGACGGCGTGCTCGATCAGATCCTGGCGGCCCGATGCGGCGCCGACCTCGAGCAGGCCGCGGATGGAATAGGCGAGGGTGTGCGTCAGTGCGCTGTCATCCGGCATCTTCAACAGGCAGTTGTCCGGGAGCCAGCCGTTGACATACTTTCGGCTGAGCGTCCATTCGGCGTTCTTCACGGCGGCCGCCAGGTAGCGCTCGACGCCGGTTGCCTCGTAGGCCCGCACGAGGCCGAAGGCCGAACGGGTGTTATAGCTGTTCAGCTTCGACGTCGTAAAGGGCGAGGCGAAGCGGCGCCAGGCGCCGTCTTCGTCCTGGGCGTCGACCAGCCAGTCCGAAGCGCGGACCAGCGAGTCGTAGAAACGTTCGTTCTTCGTCTCCAGATAGGCCTTGGCCCAACCGAACAGCACCTGTCCGGTGTTGAAGATGGTCGGTGCGACCACTTCGGCGGTCATGGTCCCGGCTCGCACGCCCCCATCCTCGAGCTGGATGTCGCTTTCCCAATGGGACATGCGTAGCGCCGCCTCGGCGTACAGGGGGGCATCGTACAGCCGCGCGTAATCGTACAGCGTAGGGATCACGTAGCCGGTGGTTTCCGGATAGGACGCGTTCCAGCGGGCGGCCTTGATGTCGTAGCTGTGCGCCACGCCGTCGTCCGGCGTGGCGCGCTGGGCGACCAGCAGCCAGTCGGCGGCGCATTTCAGATGGGTTTCGATGTCGCGGGGTGGGGCGACGGTGGAGCCGATCTTGTCTTTGATGAGTTGGGTGAAGTGTTTCATAGCTGTTCCAGGTCGGGGATCGATGGGGATTCTGTCAAATCGACACTTGGTGACTTCAATCGGCACTCAACGCCCGAGTCTGGCACTCACGCGCTGCGCGAACATGGCGATCCATGGCTTCGGGTCGTTCCAGCGCCAGTAGGCGTCGCACACCGAATGGCCGCGCGAGCGCGGGTCGGGTTGGCCGCCGTTTTCCTCGAATGCCCAGCGGTCGATGTTCGGCTCGCGCCAGATCCGCGGCCTGGCCTTCGGCCGCATCGGCAGGGATGGCAAGCCCATTTCGTAGCGATACGCGGCGGCGGGAATGTTCACCCCGTTCAGGCAGGCGACTTCTTCCTGGAAGTCGGTGCGCCCGACAGTCGGCTCGACCATATAGAAACGGCCATCGCGCGTGTCGCGCTTGTACTCCATGCTGCCCATGCCTACGAAACCGACCTGCCGGAAGAATTCGCTCGTCATTCCGGCAAGTTCGTCCGCTACTTCCCATGCCGCCGTGCAACTGGCGGTGCCCCCGACGCGCGGTGGCCAGGCGCGGATCTTCCGCCCGCTGAAGGAAGCGACCGGCTCGCCATTCTGGCCGATGTATTGCAGGCAGAAATAGATGTCGGCATCGCTTCCCTCGATCCACTCCTGCACCACCATGTCGGCCAGCACAGGATGGATCTCTTCATACAGTGCGATGACCTCGTCGGGGGAGGAAACCTTGTAAGCCTTCTTGAAGCGCGCTCCGTAACCGTAATCCTTCTTGGAAGGCTTGAAGACGCAGGGGTATTTCAGCGCGTGGATTCTCGCCAGGTCGGCCTTGCCTTGCAGACGGACCGTGGGCGGCACGGGCGCGCCAAGCGCCTCCGCCAGTTCCTGGAAGCCCTGCTTGTGCATCAGCGCCATCAGGCGCTCGTGTTCCGGCTGGCGCAGGCGGAAATGCGGAGCGAGTTGCCGGCGGAACTCCGACACCGTCTGCACCGTTTTTTCCTCGGTCGGGAACAGGACGAGCGGCGCCGCATGCTGGCGGGCCAGTTCGGTCGCGAACCGTACGAATGCATCGCCTTCCAGGGAGGCGCAGACCAGTTTGCGCCCGTAGCGCGAGCGCATGGCTGGCGATCCGGGATTGGTGTCGACAACAATAACCGGAATATTCGCAGTGCCCAAACTGCGAACCACGCCGAGGGCATTCAGGCCGCCACCGGCCACGACGGCAGGCGGCGGGTTTGGTTTTGGTTGGTTCATTGGTCGTTTCCGTTACAGAGTGGCTTGCATCCGCCGTTGAAGGCGTGGGCGCATCCTTCCAGCAGCGCGATGCCGCGTGTCGCGTGTGCGGAACCAGCGTTCGGAAGGGGGGGGGATAACATAAAAACAAGTATAGCCACAATGTTGAAATATTTACCACACGACACGATTCAAACTGTCGTGCGCCAGCAGCGCGGGCGTGCAAACTGTTAAGATTGCGTCCTGCGCGGCGTCCTGCCGCATCCCGAGCGCTCCCATGTCCGACCTGATCCACGACTTCATCTTCGAATCCGCGCGCCGAGCTCCGGGCGCCGAAGCCTTGATGTACGGGGCAACCCGGCTCGACTACGCGGCGCTCGCCGGCGCCGTCGAAGCCGCCGCCGGCGCCCTGCTCGCATCCGGCACCGGCCGCGGCGAACGCGTCGCCGTGTACCTGGAAAAGCGCGTCGAGAACGTGTGCGCGATGTTCGGCGCGGCCGCCGCCGGCGCCGTGTTCGTACCGGTCAACCCGCTGCTCAAGGCCGAGCAGGTGGCGTATATCCTGGCCGACTGCAACGTGCGGGTGCTGGTCACCTCGGTCGAACGCCTGGCCCAACTGGCGCCGGCGCTGGCGTCCTGCCCGGACCTGCGCACCGTTTTGGTGGTGGGCGACGCCCACCGCGTCCCGGAGCTCGCGGGCGTGGCGGTGCGGGGCTGGGACGAGGCGCAGCGCGAGCCCGAGGCCGGCGTGCTGGCCGCGCGCCGCGCGATCGACGCCGACATGGCGGCGATCCTGTACACCTCGGGCAGCACCGGCCGGCCGAAGGGCGTGGTGCTGTCGCACCGGAACATGGTGGCCGGCGCGCGCAGCGTCGCCAGCTACCTGGAGAACACGCCGCGGGACCGCATCCTGTCGGTGCTCCCGCTCAGCTTCGACTACGGCCTGAGCCAGCTCACCACGGCCTTCCTGGCCGGCGCCAGCGTGGTGCTGATCAACCACCTGTTCGCGCGCGACATCGTGAAGGCGGTGCAGGAGGAGGGAATCACGGGACTGGCGGCGGTGCCGCCGCTGTGGATCCAACTGGCGGCCCTGCCGTGGCCGGCGCGGTGCACGCTGCGCTACCTGACCAACTCCGGCGGCGCGATGCCGACCGCCACCGTCGCTGCGCTGCGCGCGGCCCTGCCCTCGGCGCGGCTGTTCCTGATGTATGGCCTGACCGAGGCCTTCCGTTCGACCTACCTGCCGCCGTCCGAGCTGGACCGCCGCCCGGATTCGATGGGCCGCGCGATCCCGAACGCGCAGGTGATGGTGGTGCGGCCGGACGGCAGCCCGTGCGCGCCGAACGAGCCGGGCGAACTGGTGCACCGCGGGGCCCTGGTCTCGCTCGGCTACTGGAACGACCCGGCCAAGACCGCCGAGCGCTTCCGCCCGGCGCCGGGCCAGGACCCGGCGCTGCCGCTGCCCGAGATGGCCGTGTGGTCGGGCGACACGGTGCGCATGGACGAGGAGGGCTTCCTGTACTTCATCGGCCGCAGCGACGACATGATCAAGGTCTCCGGCTACCGGGTCAGCCCGACCGAGGTGGAGGAAGTGGCCCACGCCAGCGGTCTGGTGCTGGAGGCGGCGGCCTTCGGCGTGCCGCACCCGGTGCTGGGCCAGGCCATCGTGCTGCTGGCGCAGCCGCGCACGCCGGGCCTGACCCCCGCCGACCTGCTGCGCGAGTGCCAGAAGCGCCTGCCCGCCTACATGGTGCCGGCCCACGTGGCGCTGCGCGAGGAGGCCTTCCCGCGCAACCCGAACGGGAAGTTCGACCGCAAGCTGCTGCAGCAATCCCATTCCAACCTGTTCGAAGGCACCACACCATGAGCGGCAAACCCGTCCACGCAGCCCAGACCCTGTTCCCCGTCGAGGGCGATTGCCTGCTGGTGGGCGGCATACCGCTGCCGCGCCTGGCCGAGCGGGTCGGCGCCACCCCGTTCTACGCCTATGACCGGGCGCTCCTGGGCCAGCGCGTGCGCCAGGTGCGCGCCCACTTGCCGGCGCAGGTCGAATTGCATTATTCGATGAAGGCCAATCCGATGCCGGCCCTGGTGCAGCACATGGCGGGCCTGGTGGACGGCATCGACGTCGCTTCCGGCGGCGAACTGAAGGTCGCGCTCGACACCGGCATCGCACCGGGGCGCATCAGTTTCGCCGGGCCGGGCAAGTCCGACGCGGAACTGCGCCAGGCGGTGGCGGCCGGCGCCTGCGTGCATGCCGAGTCGGAACGCGAGATCCGCGCCGTGGCCACGGCCGGCGAGGCGCTGGGCGTCGCGCCGCAACTGGTGCTGCGCATCAACCCGGACTTCGAGCTCAAGGGTTCGGGCATGCGCATGGGCGGCGGCGCCAAGCAGTTCGGCATCGACGCCGAGGAGGCGCCGGCGATGCTGGCGCTGGCGGCCGGCCTCGGCCTGGACGTGCTGGGCTTTCACATCTTCAGCGGCTCGCAGAGCCTGAAGGCCGAGGCCATCGTCGAGGCCCAGGCCCAGACCTTCGCGCTGGCGCGCCGCCTGGCCGAGGCCGCGCCGGCACCGGTTCGGGTGCTCAACATCGGCGGCGGTTTCGGCATTCCCTACTTCCCGGGCGAGGCCGCGCTCGACCTGGCGCCGATCGGCGCCGCCCTGGAGGCGGCCCTGCCCGCGGTGCGCGCCGCGCTGCCGCAGGCGGCGGTCTCCATCGAACTGGGACGCTACCTGGTGGGCGAGGCCGGCGTGTACGTCGCCCGCGTGGTGGACCGCAAGGTCTCGCGCGGGCAGGTGTTCCTGGTGACCGACGGCGGCCTGCACCACCACCTTGCGGCGTCGGGCAATTTCGGACAAGTGATCCGCAAGAATTACCCGGTGGCGATCGGCAACCGGATGACGGCGCAGCCGACCGAGGCCGTCTCGGTGGTCGGCCCGCTGTGCACCCCGCTCGACCTGCTGGCCGACCGCATGGAGTTGCCGTGCGCGCAGGTGGGCGACCTGGTGGTGGTGTTCCAGTCAGGCGCCTACGGCCTGTCGGCCAGCCCGGGTGGTTTCCTGAGCCATCCCCAGGCGCGCGAGGTGCTGGTGTAGGCGCACCGCAACCCGCGCACGATAGCCCGAGGTGTGGACTGAACTCAGGAATTACGCTATCTTCAATTGCAAATGAATACACGAAGTGGCTTCCCGGCCCAGGAAGGGCAAGGAGGTCGTCTTGTCGCGTCCGCATTGCGCTTCGCGGTAATCGAGGAAGACCGGCGCAGGTCGCGCCCGCCCTTCCAGATCAGGATACGGTAATGTTGATTGAAGCTAGTCCCAGCCTGCAGGAACGTGCCTGCGCAAGCCTGGACGAGGCGCTCGCGCGCCTGCCCGCGCACGCCGGCTTCGACCCGACGGCGCGCATCGCCGCCTTTCTCGGCGCCTTCGCCGTGCCGGCGCCGTTCGGCGGCTTCAAGCAGTTGCCGGACGCGGCGCGCGGCGTGCACGCGCAGGTGCTCGCCATGCTGGGCGAGGAGGGCGCGCGCGCCTTCCTGCTCGCCTGCATGTTCGGCGCGGTGCGCGACACGCTCGCCGGCGCACGCTTCGCCGGACTGCCCGCACGCGTTCGTGGCCATCAGTCGCGCCATTTCGAACGCATCCTGCGCCACGACGCGGCCTTCCTGCCGCACTGCGCGCTGGACAGCGACCTGTTCCTCAAGGATTTCGGCCTGGCCACGCTGCGCCTGTACGCGGGCGGGTCGAACCTGATCGACCACCGCTCCGGCGTGCCGCGCTCGCTGCTGTGGCGCGGCGGTCCGGCGCGCCTTCCCGCGCGCGCCTGGCTGTTCGCCCGGACCGGCGGCTTCCGCCCGTTCTTCGAGATCCATGCGCACAAGCTGTACATGGACGAGTTCAACGAGGAGGGCCGCAACGAGTGCTACCGCTGCTGCGTGGACCTGTACGAGGTCCACCCGGAAGTGCTCGGCATGTATGCCGGCAGCTGGTTCTACGACGCCGCGGTGGCGCCGATCAGCCCGCGCCTGGCCTATCTGCGCGAGGTGCCCGAGCGCGGCGGCGCGATCTTCCTGTTCGATTCATACAGCGAACAGGCGGTGCGCAACGCCACCGCCACCTCGCCCACCCGCAAGGCCCTGTGGGAAGCGGGCAAGTACAAGCCGGCGAACCACGCCCTGATCTGGCCGCGCGCGCGCCAGCAAGCCTGGGCCAGGCAGGCCGGACAAGCAATGAATGGAGCTGGAGTCAAATGAGTGTCAAGAAGGCAGTACTGCACGCCGCGCGCCTTGCCGGCGTCTTCGCGCTGATGCGGGTCGCCACCCGCAAGTGGCCGCGCATTCTCTGCTACCACGGGGGAAACATCGGCGATGAGCGGCAGTACAACGCCAAGCTGTTCTGCGACCGCGAGCAGTTGCGCGAGCGCCTCGACTGGCTGCGGCGCAAGGGCTTCGTGGCCTCCACCCTGGATGAGATCGTCGAGGGGCCCGCGCCAGCGCGCGGGATCCAGGTCGCGGTCACCCTCGACGACGGCTGGTACTCGTCCTACCGCGACCTGCTGCCGCTGCTGGCCGAATTCGGCTACAGGCCCGTCCTGTACCTGCATACCGAGGCCTTCCTGGCAGGCGCCCCCATCGCCAGCGTGACGCTGCGCTACATCCTGTGGAAGAGTGGGCTGGAGCAGGCCAGGCTGGAAGGCTTCTCGCCCGAACTCGACGACGACTACGTGCTGCGCGACCCGGCCGCCCGCCGGCGCCTTGTCGCCCGCGCCGAGCAATGGCTGGCGCACCAGCCGCACGACCGGATCAAGGCGAGCCTGGAGCGCTTCGCCGCGGCGCTGGGAGTGGATGCGGCGGCCCTGGACCTGGATTCGCGCCGCTTCGGCTACATGACGGGCGAGGAACTGCGGCGCGCGGCCGCGGACGGCTGCCGGATCGAGCTGCACGGCCACGTGCACCAGTACGAGCCGGGCCAGCCGGAACGCAACCGCGCCAACATCGAGCGCTGCCGCGAGGTGATCCTGGCCGAGGGCCTGCCACTGCCCGTGCACTACTGCTATCCGAGCGGCGCGCACGATACGGCGGCGCCGGCGGTGATGGCGGCGGCAGGCGTGAAGACCGCGACCACCTGCCTGCCGGGGCTGGTCAAGCGCAGCGACGGCGAGCAGCGCTTCTTCCTGCCACGCTTCCTCGACGGCGGCGACGTGTCGATGATCGAGTTCGAGGCCGAGATGAGCGGCGTGCTGGAATTGGCGCGCATGCTCACCGGGCGCGCCGTGCGCTGGCGTCCGGCGCCGGTGGCCGGCGCCGTCAGCCGACCAGGTTGATCCTGATTCCCACCTTGCCCAGCACGCCTTCGGCACGACCGAAGGCGTAGCGCTCCAGTCCGGCTGGACGCGCCGACAGGCGCCACAGCAGGTACAGCGCGGCCACGTAGGTCAGCGCGCCCACCGCCATGCACAGCACCAGGGCCAGCACGTAGTCGAGCGTCACGTGCCGCAGCACGAGCTGGCTCTTGACCGCGTACACCGCCGCCGCCATCGCCAGCGAGGCGACGAAGGGCCGCAGCAGCTGGCGCCCGAACCGGGTCGAGCTCAGGCCCAGGCAGCGCGCCACCAGGATCTGGTTCACCGGGATCATCAGGATCGCGGTCGCCAGGTAGGACCAGGCGGCGCCGACCACGCCCAGCTTCCAGGTCATCGGGATCAGCACGGCCAGCAGGATCGCCACCTGCACGCACCAGATCACGGTGATCAAGCGCATCTTGCCCAGCGCCAGGTAGACGTAGGAGATATTCGTCTGCATCGCCTGGATCACACCGTACACCGCCATGATCTGGATCAGCGGGATCGCGCCCACCCACTTCCAGCCCAGCGCCGCCGGCACCAGCAGCTCGGCCACCATCAGGATCCCGATGCCCGAGGGCAGGGCGATCAGGGCGATCGAGGCGATCACGTTCAGGAAGCTGGCGCGCAGTTGCTCCAGGTCGTCCGCGGCCTTGGCGTAGCCGGGGAAGGCGGCGCGGTTGATCGGCGCCACCAGCTCGGTGGTGGGCAGGGTGGCGATCTCGGTGGCGATCGAGTGCATGCCCAGCATCTGCGCGTTGGTCACGCGGCCGACCACGAAGGAACCCGAGCGGCCGTTCACGAACTGCAGGATGTTGTTGATCATCAGCCACTTCGAGCTGTGGAACATCTCCAGCCTGGCCTTGAGCGAGAAGCGCGGCCGGTAGGTGCTCACGACGTACGACAGCACCACCTGCAGCACCGTGCCGGCCAGCTGGCCGAACACCAGCGCCCAGTAGTTCTGCAGGAGGAACGCGAGCGGGATCGTCACGACCAGGGTGGCCAGGCGCTTGCTCAGCAAGAACTTGAACTCGCGGTCGAAGCGCATCTCGCGCCGGAAGGCGACGGTGCCGATGTTGGCGCATCCCTGGATCACGAAACCCAGTGCCAGCACGTAGATCACATCCACCAGGCGCGGCTCCCGGTAGAACGCGGCCGCGTACGGCGCCAGCAGCACCAGCACCACGCCGCAGGCCGCCGCGAACAGCACGTTGAAGGTCCAGGCCGTGTCGAAGTGGTCGCGCCCCGCCTGCCGGTTCTGGATCAGCTGCGTGTCGAAACCGAAGGAGACCAGCAGGTTCAGGGCCGCGACCAGGATCATCGACATCGCCACCACGCCGAAGTCGGCCGGCACCAGCATGCGCGCCAGGATCAGGGTGCTGACCAGGCCGATGCTGCGGTCCGCCATCTTGAAGGCGAGCATCCAGGCCGCCCCGCGGGCGATCTCGTTGTCGATCCGGGCGGCAGGTTTCTTGCCCATGACCGCTCCTTTCACAGTGCCTGGCTCAGCACGTCAGCCAGCTGGCTGGCGCGGTGCGCGCGCGAGGAGGCCGTCACCAACTCCTCGCTGGCGACGTGGGCGTTGCCCTGCCACACCTGGTCGATGAACTGGGACAGCACCGGCGCGATCGCCTCGCCGCGATCCATCGGGGCGATGCTCTGGAAGCCGGCCGCGCGCAGCACGTGCGCGGTCTCGCCTGCCGTGTCCACCAGGCCGAGGATCGGCTTGCGGGCGCGGAAGTACTCGTAGATCTTGGCCGGGATCTGGTTGTTGAAGGGCGTACCCTGGAACACCAGCAGGCCGTCGGCGGCCATCATCTCCTGCAGCGCCTCACGGTAAGGCACCGGCGGCAGCACCTCGACCAGCTCGCCCACGCCGTGCCGGTCCACCAGCGACCGCACGTGCGCGATGTTTCCCGGGGCGCGCAGCAGCACGCGCAGGCGCGCGGCGTCCACCCGGCCGTCCCGCTTGAGCGCGGCCAGCGCCGCCAGGAAGGCGGATGGGTCACGGCCGGCGGCGTACAGCACGCCGCTGTGCAGCAGTGTCACGCGGCCACCGCCCATGCGCTCAGGCCTCGCCACCGCGTCCATGTCGAAGCCATCCTCGTCGTAGCCGTTCTCGATCACGGTGAATTTGGCGGCCGGCAGCTGCGGGAAACGCTTGCGGTACACCTGCATCGCGCTGTGGGTGGTGAACACCGCCACCTTGCAGCGCTTGATGGTCTGCGCCTCGATCCATCCATAGATCCTGCGCTGGATGGCCGAGGTCGGATAGCTCGGCTGCAGCATCGGGTCGCGGAAGTCCGCCACCCATGGCAGGCCGGTCAGGCGGTGCAGGGTCAGGCCGATCAGGTGCGAGGTGGCGATCGGGAAGGTCGACCAGATCACCTGCGGCCGGTACTTGCGGATCAGCGCCAGGCCGGCGGGCACGCCGCCGCACCACCACGAGATCCAGCGGTCGGGCAGTGCCAGCGCTTCGGCATAGCGGCCCTTGTAGCCGAGATGGCGCTTGGTGTCGAGCGCGAACACGCGGCGCACCACCAGGCCGTCGGGCACGCTGGCCAGTTGCGAGGGGTTCTGCTGCGCGTACGCCCGCGGATGGGCGGACAACACCATGGGTTCCCAGCCGTACTTGCCCAGGTGTTTCGAAAAACTCAGGGTGCGCTGGATGCCACTGCTTCCCGCTTGTGGCGGGAAGTGAAATGCAATCAGTAAGGCGCGTTTACTCATCTTCTTGTTTCCATCCTGGCGGGAGCGTGGCGCCCGCGGTTACAGCGGCCTGCCGAAAGGCCGCACTCGTTGCAAATCGGGTGACCCGTTCAGGGCCGCCCCTGTGCCAGCCAGCGCAGCAGCCGCAGCCCGAACAGGAGCGGGGTCGCGTCCCAGGGACGGCTGCGCGGCAGCTGGTAGCGGTTCTGGTCGCGCGTGAGCGCGCCGACCTCGGTGGTGAAGGCGGCATCGAAACCGGCAGCGCGCACCATGTCCATGTGGCGCTGGTCGAAGTCCTTGCCGACCTTCCCGTTCGGATAGGCGAAAAAGCGCACCGGCTTGCCGAGGATGGCTTCGAGCTGCTCCTTGCCGGCGGAGATCTCGAGCCGTGCGCTGTCGTCGTCCAGGCTGGTGAGGATCGGGTGCGAGACGGTGTGCGCGCCGATCTCGACGCCGTTCGCGTCGAGCGCGACCACCATGTCGCGCGTGAGCATCAGGCCCTGCGCCATCCCGCTTCCGACCAGGGTCTCGAGCCGTTCGATCAGGCCGCGGCGGGCGGCCGGCGGCAGGTACTTCGAGCGCTCGGTGAGCGTGTCCAGCGCGGCCAGGCGTTCGTGGGCGTTGCCGAGACGGTAGGCGCCCAGCCCCAGTTCGCTCAGGTCGAGCTGGCCGGCCGGCAGCGTCTGCACGGCCTCGATGATGCGGTCGTTCCACATGCTGCCCTGGCCCACGTAGCCGCTGGTGACGAACACGGTGGCGGGCAGGCCGAACTCGCGCAGCACCGGCAAGGCCAGGTCGTGCACCGAGCGGTAGCCGTCGTCGAAGGTGATGCACACCGCGCGCGGCGGCGCCTCGCCCGACTCGAGCGCGACCATCGCCTCGTGCAGGGGCATCACGTTGAAGCAGCGCGCCAGCAGTTCCATCTGCCAGCGGAAGGTGGCGACGTCCGGCTCGCCCGGCAGCATCGGATCGATCGCCGCCAGCACCCGGTGGTAGTTCACCACGCACACCCGGCCCTTGCCGGCGCGGCGCGCCAAGGCGTCGCCGGCGGCGCGCAGGATCCGTTCGGTCATCGGCGAATGCGTGGCCGGCACGCGCGCCATGCTTGTCTGAGTCAGCGGGCCCATCATGGATACACCAATGCGGTTGGCGCCCGTGCGCCAGGCGCCGGCTCGCGCGCCGGACAGACCGCCGGCAGTATGCGTTTTTCGAGCACGATGGACAGGCCGAACAGGGCGAAGATCAGGTCGAAGTAGGCGAAACTCAGCGCCGCCGCGCCCAGCGCGAAGGCGAAGATGCTCAGCTGGAGCATGCTGGCCAGGGTGCGCAGCCAGGCCGGGCCGTGGCGCTTGAGCGTCTCGCGCGCGACGCGGCCGGCCTTGCGGAAGGCCGCGTACAACATCGCCAGGTACAGGCCGAGGCCGACGAAGCCATGTTCGCCCAGCACCTGGAAGTACACGCTGTGGGCGGCGCGGCCGACCCGCGTGTTGGGAACCGCGTCGCCGGTGTAGAACCAGGGGTAGGACATGAAGTCGCGCGACAGGTCGAGCCAGACCGGGAAGTACTCGAGCGACTTGAAGCCGCCGCCCAGGAAGGGATGGCGCATCGCCATGATGAAGCTCAGCTTCCAGGCCACGACCCGGCCCATGAACGAGGCGTCCTCGTTGGCGGTCTCGATGGTGTTGATCCGGCTTAGCCATTCGGACGAGGCGAGCTGCGCCACCACCACCGTGAGCACCACGATCAGGGCGCCCATGAACAGCTTGCGCTCGCTCTTGAGGAACAGGTAGCCGCCGAGCGCGAGCAGCGCGATGAAGCCGCCGCGCGACTGGGTGCCGATCACGGCGATCACCAGCAGGGCGATGGTGCCCAGCAGGGCCGCGCGCACCAGGCGCGAGCGGTGCCCGTACTCGCCCAGCAGGTAGTAGGAGATCGGCAGCGTCATGCAGAAGGCGATCGCCAGCTCGTTGCGGTCGCCCAGCACGTGGCCGCTCATCCCGGCGATCTTGTGGCCGCCGCCCGAGGCGATGAACTTGGCCGCCTCCAGGTTGGCGTAGAAGCCCACCGACAGCACCACGCACCACAGCATGAAGTCGATGTGCAGCTTTTTCTCGACGATCATCAGCACGAACAGGAACAGCACCACGATCTTGGCGAAGCGGCTCCAGATATCCCATGCCACCTCGGTGCTGCCGATGGTGGTGATGGTGCTCAGCGTGGTCCAGGCGAAGAACGCCAGCACCAGCATGCCCAGGCCGCCCAGTTGCACCTTCGGCTTGTCGCGCATGGCCAGGTAGCCGAGCATCGCCACCGCCGTGAACAGCAGGTTGTAGCGGATGCTCGAGGCCGGACCGTACACCCAGCCGTTGGGGAAGAACAGGGCGGTCCAGACCCACATGCCCAACGCGATGAAAGGCCGCTTGGCCATCGCGTAGAGCATGACGGGCAGCACCGCCAGCAGGAACAGGTCACGCATGCGTCAGTCCTTGTGCTTGTCGTTGTCGCGAGCCCCGGACTGGTCTTCCCGCAGTGCCCAGAGGCACGCGCAGGCGACCAGTACCAGGTCAAGCGCCCATATTAACGATTCCATGCTCGGTTCCTGTAATCAGGTTTCAGCAGGACACGGCGCCGGCCGGGCATCCGACCCGGCGCGCCAGCACGTCCTGGAACACATCGATCTGGCCCGCCGTCGTATCGTCCCAACTGAAACGCTCGGCGTAGCGGCGGGTGGCGGCGCGCTGCGGGTAGCGCGCGCGCAGCGCGCGCACCGCGTCCGCCACGCCCTGGGCGCTGCGCTCGGCCATCAGCACGCCGGCCTCGGGCGCGGCCACCACCTCGGGCGTGCCATACACGCGGCTGGCCACCACCGGCGTGCCGCAGGCCATCGATTCGAGCAGGACGTTGGCCCAGCCCTCGCGCGAGGAAGCCAGCACCAGGGCGTCGGCCGCGCCGTAGTGGGCGCGCAGCCGGGCCTGGGGCACCGCGCCCAGGAAGCGCACGCGCCCGTCCACTTTCAGTTCGCGCGCCAGGTCCTCCAGCATCTGCCGGTTGGGGCCGTCCCCGGCCAGCACCAGGCGCACATCCGGCAGCAAGGGCAGCGCGCCGATCACCAGTTCCTGCGCCTTGACCGGCACCAGGTGGCCGACCGCCAGCAGCGTGAACATCTCGTTCTCCGCGCGCGCCTCGGGGGGATGGAACAGGTTCAGGTCGACACCGTTGCGCAGCGAGGTCACGCGCCTCCCGTCCACGCCGAGCGCGAGCACTTCGTCGCGCAGCGCGTTGCATACCGTGATGACGGCGTCGGCGCGCTGCGCCGCCCAGACGATCATCTTGCGCGGCAGGCTGTACTGCGGCAGCAGGGTGATGTCCGAACCGCGCGCGGTGACCACCACCGGCTTGTTGAAATGCCTTCCCAGCATCACCGCGGCCACCCCGTCCGGGTAGAAGTAGTGGGCGTCGATCAGGTCGAAGTCATAGCCTTCGTCGAGCAGGCGGGCGATGGCCGGCTTGACCGACTGCGCCAGCAGCACCGGCGCGATGTTCATGCCCACCTTCGGCACCACCGGGTAGCGCGGGTGGAACACCCGCAGGCCGTGCCGGGTTTCCTCGCGCGGCACCCGGGCCAGCTTCGCGTACTGGCCGAAGCGCGAATTGGTGGACGGGAACCAGGGCACGGGCGCGACCACGCGCGCCTGCACCTTGCCGCTGGCGACCAGGTGGCGCAGCCGGGTCTCGACGAAGATGCCGTGGCCGGGTTTCTCGGTATTCGGGAACAGCGTACTGAACGTCAGGATTTTCATGCAGCGGCGGACCCCGTCAATCGGCCATAGATGGTCTTGTAGCGCGCCACGCTGACCGGCCAGTTGCGCTCGGTCTCCACGTACCGGCGTCCGGCCGCGCGCAGCGCCGGCCACTGCTGCCGCTGCTCGAGCAGCGCGCCGACCTTGTCGGCCAGAGAATCGGGGTCGTCCGCCTTGAACAGCACCCCGGTCTTGCCGTCCGCGATCAGTTCCAGGTGGCCGCCGACGTCGGACGCGGCCAGGATGCGGCCCTGGGCCATCGCCTCGAGCGGCTTGAGCGGCGTGACCAGGTCGGTCAGGCGCATCGACAGGCGCGGATAGACCAGCACGTCGAGCAGGTCGTAGTACTTCTGGACCTGGTCGTGCGGCACGCGGCCGGTGAACACCACCTTGTCGGTGATGCCCAGTTCGGCCGCCAGTTTGCGCAGCGCGGCGTCCTGCGGGCCGCCGCCGACCAGCAGCACGCGCAGGTCGGGCAGGCGCGCGGCCAGCCGGGGCACGGCGCGCAGCAGGATGTCCAGCCCCTCGTAGGCGTAGAACGAGCCGATGAAGCCGATCAGGCGCGAGCCCCGCAGTCCAAGGCGCGTCTTGAGTTCGGCGTCGGCGTCGCCGCCGACCGAGAACTTGTCGATGTCGACCGCGTTCGGGATCACCGTGACCTTGTCGGCCGGGATGCCACGCGCGACGATGTCGGCGCGCAGGCCCTCGCAGATCGTGGTGACGGCGTCGGCGCGCTTGAGCGCCCAGGTCTCCAGCGCGCGCGTGGCGCGGTAGCGCAGGCCGTTCTCGCTGCTGGTGCCGTGGTCGACCGCGGCGTCCTCCCAGAACGCGCGCACCTCGTACACCACCGGGATGCCGAAGCGCCGGCCGGCGCGCAGGGCGGCGATGGCGTTCAGGCTGGGCGAGTGCGCGTGCAGCACGTCCGGCTTGACCTGAGGGATGATCTCGGCAAGGCGGCGCGCCAGGCCGTCGATGACCTCCTTCTGGTTCAGCACCGGCAGCCGCGCCAGCGCCCCCTTCGAGGCCGGGGTGCGGTAGAAGTGCAGGCCGTCCACCGTCTCCTCGAGCTGTTCGCCCGAATTCTGCTTGGAGCCGGTGACGTGGAAGGTTTCCCAGCCCAGCGCGCGCTGCTCGCGCAGAATCGAGCGGGTGCGGAAGGTATAGCCGCTGTGCAGCGGAATCGAGTGGTCGAGGACGTGCAGGACTCGCATGGTTCAGTTGCTCCGTGGTGCGGCGTGGGCGCCGTTCTTGCGCAGGAAGGCGTCGAACATCAGGACCGACCACAGCGTCGTGCTGTGGTCCTTCACCTGGGACTGGTGTTCGTCCACCATCTGCCTGAGGTAGTTGGGGTTGAAGATGCCGGTGTCGAGCAGGGCAGGGTTGAGCACGGCGGCCTTCATCGCGCCGGCCAGCGGGCCGCGCAGCCAGGCCGCGAGCGGGATCGAGAAGCCCTGTTTCTTGCGGTACAGGATGTCCTCGGACAGGTAGGGCTGCAGCGCCTTCTTGAACACGTGCTTGCCCTCGCCGTTGCGCAGCTTGCACGAGGATGGCAGGCCGGACACCCATTCGACGAACTGGTGGTCCAGCAGCGGCACCCGCACTTCGAGCGCGTGCGCCATGCTGGCGCGGTCGACCTTGGTCAGGATGTCGCCCGGCAGGTAGGTCTTCATGTCGATGTACTGGATCAGCGACAGCGGGTCGTCGGTGGGCGCGTCCTTGGCGTGGCCGCGCATCACCTCGACCGCGCGGTAGCCCTGCAGGCGCGACTTGAACGCGCTCGAGAACAACTGGTTGCGCACGCGGTCGTTGTTGATCGACACGCCGTGGAAGTAGCCTTCGGTCAGGTCGCGCGCCAGCGCCTCGAAGGTGGTCTTGGCGCGCAGCACGCGCGGCGCCCAGTCCGCCTTCGGGTAGGCCGCGCCGAGGAAGCCGAACACGGGCTTGCGCACCGCCAGCGGCAGCATCGAACGCACCCGCTCCTCCCCCATCGCCATCCGGTGGCGGCGGTAGCCGGCGAAGTTCTCGTCGCCGCCGTCGCCCGACAGCGCCACCGTCACCCGCTTCCTGGCCAGCTCGCACACGCGGTAGGTCGGGATCGCCGAGCTGTCGGCGTAGGGTTCGTCGTACAGCGCGGCCAGGGTGTCGAGCAGGCCGTAGTCGTCCTTGTCCACGGTCTCGCACTGGTGGCGCGTGCGGTAGCGCTCGGCCACCTGGCGCGCGTATTCGGACTCGTCGAAGGACGGGTCGTTGAAGGCGATCGAGCAGGTGTTCACCGGCTCGTTCGACAGGCCGGCCATCATCGCCACGATCGCGCTCGAATCCACCCCGCCAGACAGGAAGGCGCCCAGCGGCACGTCGGCGATCAGGTGGCTCTGCACCGCCTCGCGCAGGCGCACGATCAGTTCGCCCTCCATGTCGCGCTCGGTCATGCCGACGTGCGGCGTGAACGGCACGTCCCAGTACTTCTTCTGTTCCAGCCCCTGCTGGCCGACGCGGATCGTCATCGTGTGGCCCGGCAGCAGCTTGTGCGCGCAGGTGAAGATGGTGCGCGGCTCGGGCACGTAGCCGTAGGCGAAGTAGTCCTCGACCGCGCGCGGGTCGATCTCGCGCGGCAGGTTCGGCAGCGACAGCAGCGACTTGAGTTCGGAGCCGAAGGCGAACATCCCGTCCGGCAGCAGCGCGTAGTGCATCGGCTTGATGCCGATCCGGTCGCGCGCCAGGAACAGGGTCTGCCGGCGGCGGTCCCAGATCGCGAAGGCGAACATGCCGCGCAGGTGCCTGACGCAATCCTCGCCCCACTGCTCCCAGGCGTGCACGATGGTCTCGCTGTCCGACGGGGTGCGGAACTCGTGCCCGTAGCCCTGCAGTTCGGTACGCAGTTCCCGGAAGTTGTAGATCTCGCCGTTGAACACCAGGGCGACCGTCTCGTCCTCGTTGAACAGCGGTTGCAGGCCGGCCTCGAGCGCGATGATCGACAGCCGGCGGTGGCCGAAGCCCAGCCCGGGTTCCAGGTGCAGGTCGCCCTCGACCGGTCCGCGGTGGAACTGGGTCTCGTTCATCCGGTGCAGGAGCTCGCGGTCGATGCCGCGCCCGCCCTGCATGTCAAAAATGCCTACTATTCCGCACATGGTGTGATCGCTTGTTGAAGTGTTGTCTTGGTCTTGCACAGCCCGTCGTACAGGGCGACATAGGTGCCCAGCATCGCGTTCATGCTGTAGTGCTGCTCGACCCGCGCACGGCCGGCCGCGCCATGCAGGCGCGCGCGCCGCGGGTCGTTCACATAGCCGGCCAGCGCCTGCGCCAGCAGCTGCGGCCGACCCGGGGCCACCAGGGTGCCGGTCGCGCCGTCGGCCACCAGTTCCGGAATCCCGCCCACGCCGGTGGCGACCACCGGCAGTCCGCTCGCCATCGCCTCCAGCAGGGTGACCGGCGTGCCCTCGGCGATCGAGGACAGGGCGAACAGCGAGAAGCCGCGCATCACCGGCGCCACGTCGGCGCGCGCGCCCGCCAGCCATACGCAGTCCTCCAGTCCCAGCGCCGCCACCTGGTGCGCGAGACGTTCGCGCAGGGGGCCGTCGCCCACCAGCACCAGGCGCAAACGCGCCCGCGGCAACAGCGTGCGCAGGCAGGCGAAGGCCTCGACCAGCGTGGCGTGGTCCTTCACATCCTGAAGTCGGCCGACGGTGCCGATCACGAAGGCTTGCGGGTCGTCCATCCATGGCTCGACCGGATCCGCGGCGACCGGCCCGGCGCGGAAACGCTCGGTATCCACGCCGTTGTCGATCAGCTGCACCCGCGCCTGCGGGATGCGCACCACGTCCTCCAGCCAGCGGCGCAGGTCGCGCGAGACCGGCACGTAGCGGTCGATGAAGGGCACCAGCAGGCGGCGCAGCAGGTTGTGCTTGCGGTTCGTGCCTTGCGGGTCGCCCGCGTCGCGCCCGTGTTCCGCGTGCACCCGCACCGGTACCCCGGCCGCGGCCGCGGTGACGGCGTATTCGATCGTGCCAAGGTTGTAGGTGTGCAGGATGGCCGGGCGCAGGCGGCGCAGCAGCCGGAACAGGCCGGCGTGCGTGCCCAGGCCCTGCCCGGGCGGCTTGTGCAGCGCGTACAGTTCCACGCCCGGGCGGGTGATGCGCGCCGCGAAGTCGGTGTAGTCGGTCAGGCACACGACGGCGTGCCGGTACTTGTGCGCCGGCATCCGGTTGATCGAATCGACCAGTAGGGTCTCCAGCCCGCCGATGTCGAGCCGGTAGATCAGGTGCACCACCAGTGGCGGATGGCTCGTCGCTGCCGCCATCTCAGCGTCCCCTGGTCGCGGCCAGCGCCGCATCGAGCGCGCCGAAGTTGTCGGCCACGAAGGCGGAAAGCGCGGCGCGCGCCGATTCCGGCCGCTCGCCGTACGGCGCGGCCAGCACCACCAGCGCGCCGTCGTCGCCCTGGAAGCGCAGCTTGCCTTCGGCCTGGCGCAGCTTGCCGGTCACGTTGCTGGCCGTGTAGTGGCCGTTCACCCACATCCAGTGCCAGACCAGCAGCGGACCGCCGGGGCCTTGCAGGATGGCCTCGCGCACCGCCAGCTCGCGCCCGCCGGCGGACACCGTGCGCACCGCCGAACCGGTCTGGTGCCAGGCGTCCTTCGGTCCGGTCAGCCGGTTCAGGGAGCTGATCAGCGACTGCGTCTTGTCCTGGTTGCGGTAGTACAGCAGCGACATGCGCACGGCGCGTGCCTCGCCCGGCGCCCGGTACACGCCGTCCAGGCGCGCGTCGGGCTCCATGTAGCGGATCTCCCAGGCGGGGAAGCCGTCCAGCGAGTGGCTCCAGCCGATGTCCGGCGCGGCCAGCGCGACCGGCGCCGGGTTGTCGTTGGCGCGGTCGTTGTACTCGGCGAAGGCGGGCCACACGGCGGCCAGCGCCATCGCGGCCAGGGTCACCGGGGCGATCCGCGCCGGCGGGGCGGGACCGGTCCGCGGCGCATGCGCGCGCACCGCCTTGCGCGGCTCCTCGTCCTGGCGCCAGTAGCTGCCGATCCAGAACATGATGAACATGACGACGCCGAAGAACAGCCAGCCGTACACCAGATGGTCGACGCCGGTCGCCATCGTCATCCCGCTGTGGTGGCCGATCATCACGATCATGAAGGCGCGCAGGCCGTTGGCCAGGATCGGCACCACCACCGACATCGCGATGAACACGGCGCGGCGCAGGTTGGAGCGGTAGGTCAGGTAGGCGTACAGGCAGCCCAGGGTGATCGAGGAGATCAGGTAGCGGATGCCGCTGCAAGCCTCCACCACCGACCAGTTGCCGGTCGGCAGCTCGAAGCGGGTGCCGTTGCGCAGCACTGGGATGCCGGTGGCCTGCACCGCCCACACGGTGAAGTCGGCGGTGAAGTGGATCAGCGGGTCGACGAAGACCTCGCCGAAGGGCACGGCGAACAGCAGGAACAGCAACGGGAAGGTGAGCGAGCTGGCCAGGCGCGGTCCCAACAGGGTCAGCGCCAGGATCGGGAACATCGCCACGAAGCCGTACTGCATCACGACCTGCACCTCGCCCATGCGCGCGGCCAGCCAGCCGGCGCCGGCCAGGGCCAGCAGCAGCAGGCCCGGGGCCCAGGGCTTGGGCGGCATCAGGGCGAAATTCTCGCGCCGGCGCCAGATCAGCCACAGGCTGATCGGCAGGATCACGTAGCCGTGCGCGAAGGTCTCCGAACTGTCCCAGATGGCGACGATGGAGCGCGCCGTGCCGAAGTACAGGACGAACGGCGCGAGGAAGGCGGCCAGCAGCAGCAGCGTGGCGCCGCGGGTGAGCGGCGTGGCGGCGGTGACGACGCCCGGTGGCGGTTTCAGGAACATTCCAGTCGCTCCCCTATGCATGCGAGATTGCTCGGCCAGCTGTACTTTCGCTCGACCTTGGCGCGCGCGGCCAGGCCGATCGGCGCCCGTTCCGGTCCCGCGTGGCGCGCCTGCAGCAGGCCGCTGACCGCCTCGACGAAGCCGGCGCCGTCCTGGGCCAGCACCAGTTCGGCGCCCGGCTCCGCGTCGATGCCTTCCAGCGCCTGCGGCGAGACCACCACCGGCGTGGCCATCGCCATCGCCTCGAGCACCTTGTTCTGGATGCCGCGCGCGATGCGCAGCGGCGCCACCGCGACGCGGGCGTGGGCGATGTAGGGACGCACGTCGGGCACGGTGCCGGTCACCACCACCCCCGGGCGCGCCGCCAGTTCCTGCACGGCCTGGGCCGGGCGCGAGCCGACGATGTAGAAGCGCAGCTCCGGGAAGCGCGCGCGCAGCCGCGGGAACACGTCGGTGGCGAACCACTGCACCGCGTCCACGTTGGGCCAGTAATCCATCGCGCCGGTGAACACCAGCGCGTGTTCGCCCTTCGCGTACGGGCTGTCATACACGATGTGCGGCGAGAAGTAATCGGTGTCCACGCCGTTGTTGAAGTAGCCGATCTTGCCGTCGCTTTCAGGCGCCAGCTGGCGGAACAGGTCGGCCTCGGCGGCCGAGACGAACAGCGAGGCGTCGTAGTCGCGGGCGACGCGGCGCTCGTAGGCGAGCAGCTGGCGCGCCTCGTGCCGGTACAGCCAGCTCATCGGCCAGGACTTCTTGTCGGCGTACTGGCGCCACTTGTCCGAATCGACGTCGCAGAAGTCCACCACGCGGCGCGCGCTGCGGTAGCGGTCGGCGTACTGCGCCATCGGCGAGGAGAACACCAGCACGCGCGCGATCTTGTGTTCGGCCATTGCGCGGTCGACCCAGCGCCGCAGCGAAGCGTCGCGGTAGTAGTCGAGCGAGAGTGAACGGCCGCGCGCCAGGGCGCCCAGGCTGCGCACGCGCGCGCGCAGCGGGTGCAGGCCGGCGAAGTGGCTGCTCGCGCACATCGCCTCGACGCGCGGCACGTGCTGCCAGTCGTCGGGGTCGTCCACGAAGGTGGCCAGGTGGACCCGGTAGTCCTTCGCCAGGTGCTTGAGCAGGTGGTAGGACCGGATCTTGTCGCCCTTGTTGGGCGGATACGGGATCCGGTGGATCAGCAGGAGCAGGTCTTCCACGGCATTTACCCCAGGTTGCGGACGATATGAGGTCCGATGAAGTTGGCCACCGGCAGCGGCAGCTTCTTCCACATCTTGATGAACAGCTGGTACTTCGGGTTCAGCGGATTGTTGTCCGGCAGCGCCGTCGACTCGTACAGCTTGTACTCGTAGGGGAGCGGCTCGGCCGTGAAGCCCCAGTTCTTCTTGAAGTCGTAGGCGCCGGTGCCGAGTTTGCTGCGGCCGAAGTCGAACAGCCTGCAGCCGCGCGCGGCGGCGGCCTGCATCAGGTTCCAGTACATGAAGTCGTTGCCGGCCACTTCGCGCGCCAGCGGCATGCCGCCGCCGTAGTAGGGCAGCACCTCGTCGCGCCAGTAGAACGAGAGCACCGAGGCGACCAGGCGGCCGTCTTCGGTGGTGATGGTGCGTACCTCGCACTCGTCGCCGAACACCTGCCGCAGCAGGGCGAAGTAGCGTTTCGGGAACACCGGGGTGCCCAGGCGCAGCACACTGTTGGCGTAGGCCTCGAACATGCGCTCGACGTTGTCCTCGACCACGCCCTTGAGGCCCAGCTTGATCCCCTTGCGCACCATCGCGCGCTGCTTGCGCGGGATCGCGTTCAGGTTCTCCTCGTCGTCGCCCGAGATCGCCTTGCGGAAGGTGACGTACAGTTCCTTGGTGTGCCAGGACGGGTCGTCCGGGTGGGCGCGCCGCATGCCGCGGTATTCGAGGTGGCCGACCTTGAGTTCGGCGGCCAGCTGGTGGGCCGCCTCGTCGAGCATGCGGCGCGCGCCCTCGTCGACCGCGGCCACGCCGCCGTACACGCAGAAGGGCATCGCCCCCAGCGAGTGCCCGAACAGGCGGCTCTTGATTTGGGCCAGCGGCAGCACGCCCTGGATCTGGCCGTCCTGCTGCACGTAGTAGAACCAGGTCCTGATGCCGAACGACTCCTCGATCACCTTCTGCCAGCCGGACAGGTGGAAGAAGGTCGCCTCGGGGCAGGCGCGCACGAAGGCGTCCCAGCGGGCGCGCTCGTGCGGCTGCAGCAGGTGAAGGGTCAGGGGGGCGGCCGCCAGTACCGGGGCGGCGCGTTTCGCTTGTGCGGCTTCGATGATCGAGTTCATGGCTTGCCCAGGAAGATATGGTCCATGCGGTCCCACGCGAAATCGCGTGCCAGCGCCTCGATGCGGCGCTCCATCCGCTCAATGTTGACGTAGTGGCGGAAGCGGGCCTTGGCGCCCAGTCCGTCCGGCCTTGGCTGGCCCGGGTCGATCTCCCAGGGGTGGAAATAGAACAGGGCCGGCTCGCGATCCTCGCGGTTGACGCGCCCGATCATCCAGCGCGACAGCGCGTAGGGCAGCAGGCGGAAGTAGCCGCCGCCGCCGGCGGGCAGGTTGCGCCCGGCCAGCGGCACCGTCGTGATCGGCACTTCGAGCAGGCCGTCCGGCCCCTGCGGGTAGAAGGCGAAGCGCGGCGCGTCCGGCATGCCGTAGTGGTCGTGGCTGATCGGATAGATGCTCGAGCTGTAGCGGTAGCCGGCGTCGAACAGTTCCTCCAGCGCCCACAGGTTGGCCTGGCCGATCGAGAAGCTCGGCGCGCGGTAGCCCAGCACGGCCTGGCCGCCGATGTCTTCCAGCAGAGCCTTGCTGCTGCGGATGTCATTGGCGAATTCGGCGCGGCTCTGGTCCGAGGCGCGCAGGTGGCCGTAGCCGTGGCTGGCCAGTTCATGGCCGCTGTCGACGATCCGCCTGACCATCGCCGGGTAGCGCTCGGCGATCCAGCCCAGCGTGAAGAAGGTGCCGCGCACGCCGGTGCGCTCGAACAGCGCGAGGATGCGCTCGATGTTCGCCTCGACCCGGCATTCGCGCGCGGGCCAGCTGTCGCGGCTGATATAGGGGGCGAAGGCGGAAACCTGGAAATAGTCCTCGACGTCGCAGGTCATCGCGTTGCGCAGTGGCGCGCCCGGCGCTGGCCGCGGCCGGGCTTCGGGTGCTTGCATCTTCATTCCTGGTTATCCATTTGTTGGGCCGCGGCCGCGCCCTGCGGCGTCGCGACGATTTTCTTCAGGATCGACAGTACGGAGACGATCGATTTCTCGAGGCGCATCATGCGCTCGTCAAGCATGGCGACGCCGCCCGGGTAGGCGTCCAGCCCGAGCCCGTCCGGCAGCGCCTTCGCCGCCGGGACCGCGTGCGCGTCCTCCGGCAGGTCGAATTCCTCGCCGATGTCGCGCACCACCTCCTGGATGTCGGCGGCGCCGAAGGCATGCATCTCCTCCAGGTAGCCCATCAGCAGGACACGGTCCATCAGCGTGTTGGTCTTGCGCGGGATGCCGCCGCTGTAGGCGAACACCGCCGCGTGGGCGCCGTCGTCCAGCGCCGGGTCGCCCTTCCAGCCGACGGTGGCCAGGCGGTGCTCGATGTAGGCGCGCGTTTCCTGCGCGTCCATCGGCCCCAGGTGGTAGCTGGCGATCACGCGCTGGCGCAGTTGCTGCATGCTGGGGTTGTGCAGGGTCGCGCGGAACTCCGGCTGGCCGAGCAGGAAGGTCTGCAGCAGGCTGCGGTCGTCGGTCTGGAAGTTCGACAGCATGCGCAATTCCTCGACCGTGCGCGCGCTCAGGTTCTGCGCCTCGTCGATCACCAGCAGGGCGCGCTTGCCCTGCTGGTTGGTGGCGTACAGGAAGCGTTCCAGCCGGGTCAGCAGGTCGGTCTTGCTGGCGCCCTCGTAGGGCAGGCCGAAGGCCGACACCACCATGCGCAGCGTGTCCTCGGGGTCCAGGCTGGTGTTGACGATGTGCGCCGCGACGATCTGCTCGGACGGCATCCGGTTGAACAGGTTGCGCACCAGCGTGGTCTTGCCCGCGCCGACCTCGCCGGTGATGACGATGAAGCCCTCGCCCTGCGACAGGCCGTACTCGAGGTAGGCCATGGCGCGCTTGTGGCCCTTGCTGCCGAAGAAGAAGTGGGGGTCGGGGCGCAGCTGGAACGGCTTGGCCGACAATCCGTAATAGGTCTCGTACATCGCGTGCAGGCTCCGTCAGAACTGGATGGAAAGGCTCGCCGAGATGGCGTTCTCGCGGTACTCGCGCCCGGTGCCGGCGCCGGTGCCGCCGGAGCGCCGGCGCACCTCGTAGGCGGCCTGCATGTCGCGGCCCAGGCGCCGGGTGAGCCCGATGCGCACGACGCGCTGCCGGTCCTCGATGCCGGTGTCGATCGAACGGGAGCGGACGTAGTTGCCGCTCAGCGTGACGTTCGAGCGCGAGTTGAAGCGGTAGCTGTAGCTGGCGCGCGCGCCGCGCTGGCGAACGTTGTTGTTCAGCGTCGCCAGCTGGCTGCCCAGCAGGTCGCTGTCGCTCGCCATGTTCGACAGTCCGGTGCGCTCGCTCGCGTAGGCGCTCAGGACCGCCGTGCTGTGCGACCAGTGGAAGGCGCTGGTCGCCTGCAGCAGCTTCTGGCGCAGGTAGCGGTTGGTCAGGTAGTTGATGTTGTCGGCCAGGCTGGGCGGCAGGCCGGTCGCCTCGATGTAGGCCTGGACCGCCAGGCGCCGCTGCACCGGGTCGGGAATCGTCGCCGCGAACAGCCGGTCGAGCAGGCTGGCGGTGTCGATCGTGGCCGGCAGCAGGAACTGCGAGCGCGTGGTGGTGATCGCGTCGCTGTAATTGATGCTCCAGACCGAATGCCGGCTGCGGTGGCTGGCGGCCAGCGATCCGGTCTTGCCGTAGTAGTGGCGTCCGAGCGAGGCCTGGACGCGGGTGCGCTGCGACGGCGTCCAGACGAAGCCGCCCGACCAGTTGCGCCCGGCGTTGCGTCCGCCCATCGCCTGGTAGTCGTAGCTGTCGTAGCCGGCGGTGGCCGTCAGCGCCAGGCGCGCGTCGATGCGGTAGCTCAGGTTGACGCTCGCCAGCTCGGCCGACGATTCCCCGGTCAGGCGGTTGTCCAGCTCCTGGCGCTGGTAGGACAGCCCCCAGCCGATGGTGTCGTAGGCGCTGCCGCTCGACAGCATCAGCGAGGCGGTGTCGCCGGTGCTGCTGCCGAACAGGTTGCGGTCGCCCGCGTCCACCGAGTCGCGCACGTAGCGCAGCGACAGGTTGGCGCTGTTGCCGAACCGGTGCACCAGGTAGGGGCTGACGCGCCAGGTCTTGACCTCGACCCGGTTGCCCATCGCGTACAGGCTGGAACTACCCAGTTGCGGACCGAAGGCCGAGGCGGCGCGCGGCCCGCCGGCGGCACTGGCGTCGAAGAACAGCAGGTCGTCGGCCAGGACGCCCTGGGCGTTGGCCGCATACTGGTACTGGCTGTCGACCGTGTTGCGCAGTCCCTCGTCGCAGTAGGCGAAGTGGTGCCAGGTGCTTGTCGCGGCGACCTTCAGGCGGCGGCTGTTGCCCACAAGGGAAAACCCGGGCGCGGCCGCGGCCACGAACTGGCTGCGCGCACGCGGCTCGCTTTGCAGCGTCAGGTTGTCGGTGTAGGTGCCGGTCAGACTCATGGTCGGGATGAAGCGCCAGTGGGACTGGGCCTGGGCCTGGGATGCGATCAGCAGCGCTGCCGCCATCGGGGCCAGGCGCGGCAGCGCGGCCCCGGCACGGCGGACACGCTTAGCCGTAGTTGTAGTCATACGTCTCTTCGATGCCCGGGATGTCGCGGGTCTTGTTGTAGATGAGATTGACGTTGCTGCAGCCTTCCAGCTGGCGCAAGGCTTCCTTCACGGCGTGCTGGGTGGTGCGCTGGGCCTCGACCACGACCGCGATCTGGCCCATGTGCGCGGCCAGGACGCGCGCCTCGCTGGTCAGCAGCAGGGGCGGCGAATCGAAAATGATCACGCGATCGGGATAGCGGGTCGCGATCTCGTTCAGGAAGTTGCTCATCGTCGAGCTGGCCAGCAGTTCGGTCGCGCGCGGCGTGCTGGTGCCGGCCGACAGGATCGACAGCGTGTCCACATTGGTACGCAGCAGCACGTCGCCCAGGTCGGTCTTGTCGTCGAGCAGCAGGTCCATCAGCCCGCGCTGGGCCGGCAGGCCGAGCGTGCGCAGCACCGACGGACGTGCCACGTCCGCGTCCACCAGCAGCACCGTATGGTCCAGTTCCATCGCGATGCTCATCGCCAGGTTGATCGCGCAATAGGTCTTGCCTTCGCCCGGCAGCGAGCTGGTCACCATGATCAGGTTCCCGGGACGCACGCGTCCGGACCTGTCCAGGGCGGGAGCGCCGCCGAAGGCGCGCTGCAGGAGCGGGCGCTTGATGATGCGGAAGTCCTCGAGCAGGCTGGTGCGCCCGCCGGCGGCGGTGACCAGGCCCATCTCGCGCATGCGCGCCAGGTCCAGTTCGACCCGGCGGGTGGCGCCGCGCGCGCCCCGCGGCGCTTCGGCATGGGGGGGCGGGGCGGCAGCGCCCTGGGCGAGGCCGGACGTGGCCTCGATCTCGGGGATGGCCGGGCCGCCGGCATTGGCCGGAGTGGCCGGAGTGGCGCTGCGCTGCTGGTCGATGCGGCTGGCCGCTTTTTCGATAATGCTCACATTCGCTCCTAATGGTTGCCCTTACATCGTCGGGCGCACGAGAATCGCGGCCACGCCGGCCCCGTAGGTGCCGAACAGCACCAGCACCGAGGCGGCCAGCGCGTACAGGCGGCGCTTGCGGCGCACGGTCTGGGCCGGGGTCCAGTTCATGCTGATCGAGCCCAGGATCGGCACCCCGGTCACCTCGCGCAGCGTCGACTGGCTCAGGAAGGTCGGACGCAACTGGCTGAGCAGGAAGGCGCCGGCCAGGCCCGCGCCCAGCGCGGCGAAGAACACGGCGGTGAACAGTTGCAGGCGGTGCGGGCCGGACGGTTCGGCCGGGGCGGTCGGGGGATCGATCACGCGGAAGGTCAGCATGTCGGTGGCCGAGGACAGGTCGCCCGACAGCTTGGCCGACTCGCGCCGCTCCAGCAGCTTCTCGTAGTTGGCGCGGTTGACCTCGTAGTCGCGGTTGAGCTGGGCCAGCTGCGCCTCGATTTCGGGAACCTGGGCGCTCTGCTCGCGCAGAAGGTTCAGGCGGTTGCTGTACTCCGCCACCCGGGCGCGCAGCGAAGCCACGCGGGCCTCGGCTTCGGACAGCGCCACGTTCAGCTGCTGCAGCATCGGGCTGTAGCTGGCGCCCGGGTCGGTCGAACGCGGGCCGCTCTTCGCCTGCTCCTTCTGGCGCGCGAGCAGTTGCTCGAGCAGGCGCTTGTTGGCGACGATGTCCGGGTGCTGTTCGGTGTACTGCAGGCGCAGCGCGTCCAGGTTCTTGTTGACCATGGCGATGCGCTCGTCCAGTTCGGGATCGACGGTGGCAGGGTCGATCGCGCCGTCGCGCGGCGCGCCTTCGCCGGTGATCTTGCGCCGGATCGCGTTGCGCGCCTGCTCGGCCTCCGCCAGTTCCAGCCGCGCCTGGCTCAGCGCGTCGGCGGCGCTGCCGAGCTTGGCGCCGAAGCCGGCGCCGTCGCCGGGCAGCATGCCCACGTTGCGGATCTTGAATTCCTTCAGCGTGTTCTCGGCGCTGACCAGCTTCTCTTCATAGCTGCGGATCTGGTCGTCGATGAACTGCACGGCCTTTTCCGAATCCTGCTTCTTGCCGCCGAAGCTGCCCTCGACGAAGATGGTGAGGAAGGCCTGCACCACCGCCTTGCCCAGTTTGGGGTCGGGCGCGGTGTAGCTGATGGTGTAGATGTCGTCGCGTTCGGTGCCGGCGATGGTGATGCGGTCCATCATGTCCTCGACCATCGCCTCGAGTTCCTCGGGGTTCTGGGCGCGCACGTCCAGGTCGACCATGCGCAGCACCTGTTCGACATTGGGGCGGCTGAGCAGGGTGCGGCGCATGAAGACCACCTGCTGGTTCAGGTTGGGCAGCGCCGTCATGCCCGACAGCAGCGGCTTGAGGATGCTCTGGGTGTCGACATACACGCGCGCCGACGCCTCGTACTGGTTGGGCATGCGCAGTACCACCGCCCAGCCCGCGAGCGCGACGAGCCAGGCGATGGCGACCGCGTGCCAGCGGTATTTACCGAGTGCCTTGAGGAAAGTAAGAATTACGGCTGTGATCTCTGCCATCTGTCAGTCTCGCCATAGTTTCCTGGCAGTGTTGCCAGTTCATCGTTCAAAAATATTACGCATCATCGCCCGCGGTCTCAGCAATTGCAATTGAGCGCGCCAAGAATCTGTATGTATCCCGCCTGGGCTGGATCAACTTACAACACAAATTCTCTTGCGCAACATCAAGATGACCATGAGCCCTTGTGCTACCGCCGCGAAGTTGCCAAGAAGATATCACAAGACGCCTCTTCGTGTTGGTTTATTGATAATCGAATCGGGCTCTGGACAATCGCGCGAAAACGCCGCCGATAGAGTTTCCTCCGCTCAAACTTTGCCCATTGTAATGTTGAAATTACAAACCACCCTGCACGATTGGTTCCGCCCCGAAACGCCCTGTGGCACCCCCTGCGGGCGCCGCGGCCGGCCGGGGGAGGCGGGTGTGCGCCGCGGCCACACTTTTGACTAAATATAAACTTTTCAATCGTGCCGCGGATTTCCCGGTATAAAATACAGCGCGCCGTACTGATGGCGAAAAAACAATTTTCGTGGCCTGCGTCGGGCCGCCACAGGGCAGCCTCGCGGCTGCCGCAAGGGGAGTAATACGTGAGCAAGATGAACACGCACCTGATGAAACGTGCCGCGCTCGCCGCGGCCGCCGCCTGCACCCTGGTCCTGGCCGGTTGCGCCAGCCAGCCAGCCCCGCTGCCGCTCACCGAGGTCGCCCAGGGCGACTACCTGATCGGCCCGGGCGACAGCATCAACATCATTGTCTGGCGCAATCCCGAGGTCTCGATGGCTGTCCCGGTCCGTCCGGACGGCAAGATCACCACGCCGCTGGTCGAGGACCTGCAGGCGGCCGGCAAGACCTCGACCCAGCTCGCACGCGACATCGAGCAGGCGCTCGCCAAGTTCATCCAGGAGCCGGTGGTCACCGTGGTGGTCACCGGCTTCGTCGGCAACTTCAACGAGCAGATCCGTGTCATCGGCCAGGCCGCGCGGCCGCAGGCCCTGCCTTACCGTCGCGAGATGTCGCTCATGGACGTGCTGATCGCGGTGGGCGGCGTGACCGAATTCGCCGCCGGCAACCGGGCCAGCATCATCCGCAACGTGGACGGCAAGCAGCAAAGGCTGGCGGTGCGGCTCGACGACCTGATCAAGGAGGGCGACATCTCGGCCAACACCCCGATGCGCCCGGGCGACATCCTCGTGATTCCGGAGAGTTTCTTCTAGAATTCGTGATGTCGGCACGGCAGCAAGCCCGGTGACAATGTCGGTATTTCTTACAGTCACCGGCTTGTGTGCAGCTGTGTCACCGCGCCAAGTGATTGATTCCTCTATGTTTCTTCCAGCGCTCGGCCGCTGGTATGATATTTGCTGTGCACGAGGAACCTTTGGCGCATGATTTGATGAGGATCCGGACAAGTGGCGACCGATAACGAGACCAACCAGGGACAGGGACCCGAACAGGGACAGCTAGGCGGCGCGGGAGCATCCCGACGCCGCTTCACCAGGGCCGGCCTGGGCGCGACCGGCGTTCTCCTGACCCTCAACAGCCAGCCCGGGCTTGCGGCGGACCTGGTCTGCACCGCTCCCTCGAACGCGCTTTCGGGCGGTTTGCAGAGCCGTCAGCCCCAGGCGGGGCGTTGCGACGGCCGCTCGCCTGGCTTCTGGAAGAACCACGACTGGCCGCCGGGGGTCGAGCGCGAGTGGTCCTTCGACCGGGTCTACCCCTGCATCGGCACGTATCGGGAGACCTACGGCGAGGTGAGCTGCTATGACATCCTCAAGCACAAGAAATTCGACACCGCCAACCTGGGCATGCACCTGATGGCCAGCTACCTGAACGCGATGGACGGTCGCACGCCCTTCCTGCCGGTCGACACCCTGCTGGAGATGTGGAACCAGTGGCAGATGCGGGGCTACTACACTCCGGCGCCGGACGTGCAATGGAACGCGGCCGATATCGTCATCTACCTGCAAGGGACAATGGCTTGACCGGAGCGATGTGGCGGGTGCGGCCCGGGCAGGCGCTGCGGCACCGTGGCTGGGATGGCGAATTCGTGCTCTACAATGACCTGTCGGGCGATACCCATCTGATCGGCGAAGCGGCGCTGGCGGTGCTGCTGGCGCTGGCCCGCGGGCCGGCCACCGCCGCGGCGCTCGAGGCCGCGCTGGCCGAGCCGGAGGCCGACAGCGCCTCGGCAGCCGGCGCGCTCGACGAATTGCTGGCCAGCCTGCGCACGCTGCACCTGGTCGAGCCATGCTGACCGCCTCTCCCGTTCCCGGCGTTTCCACCATCTCCACCCTCGGGCGCGAGGAACTGGACCGGCGCCTGGCCGGACCCGGTCTCGTGCTGCGCACCGGCGCCTTCTCCACCCGCATCCACACCCGCATCGGTCACCTCGCCGACGCCATCGCCCTGCTGTACGCCGATTATCCGGTCGAGGCGCCCACCGCCTTCGCCGACTTCCAGGTCCGGCTGCACCGCCCTGCGGGGCCGCGCCACTGGCTCAAGCCGCAGGTGCGCTTCGACAGCGACGGGCGCGAGCCGTTCGCGCCGCTGCCGCTGGCCCAGGCCTACCCGATGTTCGAGTGGGTGATGAACTGGTGCGTCTCCAGCCGCGCCCATGGCTACCTCGTGATCCACGCCGCCGTGCTCGAACGCGGCGGGCGGGCGCTGATCATGCCGGCGCCGCCCGGCTCGGGCAAGAGCACCTTGTGCGCCGCCCTGGCGATGCGCGGCTGGCGCCTGCTGTCCGACGAGCTGGCCCTGTTGCGGCCGGAGGACGGCATGCTGGTCCCCTTGCCCCGGCCGGTCAGCCTGAAGAACGGCTCGATCGACGTGGTCCGCCGCTTCGCACCGGACGCCTTGTTCAGCCGCCCGGTGCCGGACACGGCCAAGGGCACGGTCGCCCACCTGAAGGCGCCGGCCGACAGCGTCGCCCGCGCCGCCGAGACGGCCCGTCCGGCCTGGGTCGTGTTCCCGCGCTGGGAGGCGGGGGCGGCGGCCCGCCTGGCCCCGCTCGCGCGGGCGCGCGCCTGCCTGCGCGTGGCCGGGAACGCCTTCAACTACAGCGTGCTGGGCGCGGCCGGTTTCGCGCTGCTGACGCAGGTGATGGACGGCGTCGACAGTTACGAGTTCGGTTACGGCGACCTGGACGAGGCGGTCGGCGTGTTCGACGCCCTGGCGCGGGTGGTGGCCCGGGAGGCCGCGTGAACGCGCTGCTGGTGCGCGTGCTGCGCGAGCCGGCCGCCGCGTGCGAGCTGGACCTGGCTGGCTGGGAGCTGCTGCTGCGCCAGGCCGGCGCCGCGCGCCTGAACGCCAGCCTGCTGTTCCTGCTCGAGGAGCACGGCCTGCTCGCCCGGGTGCCCGCGGC
>FWWL01000720.1_pt1 | contig 66560 bp, 57 predicted proteins | sample 2228331 | NCBI WGS metagenome assembly FWWL01 (sample SAMEA103939775, study PRJEB20133) | metagenome
GAGGTAACAACAATGACAAAAAGTATTTTAATAGTTGTAACAAATCATTCGGAGATTAATGAAGACAAAAAGACGGGTATTTGGTTATCAGAGTTTGCAGAGGCATACTTGGGTTTCAAAAACAAAGGTTACCATGTTACAGTAGCAAGCCCGCTGGGAGGAATAGCTCCTGTCGACCCTAGCAGTGTAGATAAAAATACTAGTGTAAGATTTCTAGATACATCAAAATATCTCGATAACACTGTGGGTCTTGATACAGTATCTGTCGAAGATTATGATGCGATTTTCTTACCAGGTGGTCATGGAACCATGTTCGACCTCCCAGAAAATCACAAACTTCAGCAATTACTGCGTGATTTCTATGAGGAAGATAAGATTGTTGCCGCGGTATGCCACGGCCCAGCAGGATTAGTTGGCGCCACATTATCGAATGGTCAACCGCTTGTAGCTGGTTTACGTGTTAATGCCTTTACAGACAGAGAGGAGGCAGATACAACATTGGCCCCACTTCTTCCATTCTTACTCGAAAGCAAACTTCGGGATTTAGGAGCTGTATTTGTGGCAGCCCCAAATTGGTCAACTCACTTTGAGGTCGACGGTAATCTGATCACAGGACAAAATCCTCAGTCTACATTAGCTGTAACTCATGCCGTTATTGAGAAATTAGGCTGATCAAAAAAAAGGAAGACTGGTAATTAATCAGTCTTTCTTGAGGTTTTTAGGGGAGTGGAGTCATAGCGTTATTCTCCTGTATAATAAAGGGAAAGTTTTGTAATGAAAGGATCATGATATGGTTGACTTTGAATGGTACAGAAGTTTTATTAGCATATATAAACATAGCTCTGTATCGGAAGCTGCCAAAACACGGATTATGACTCAACCTGCCATGAGCCAGCATTTGGCTGCTTTAGAGGCAGAGGTGGGCGAACCTTTATTTACAAGAACATCGAGAAAAATGTTTCCGACCGAAAGAGGTAAGGAACTTTATACGCAATTGGTTCCACTTATTGAGGCGTTGGAAGAGACATCACGAAGTTTCAATGCGACTTCATCACCCACACTGCCAATTGTAAGAATAGGTACTGCGCACGAATTCTTCAGGGAAAAGATTGCCCCATATATACAAAACTATAAAATGCGTGTAATTGCTCATTACGGCATTGCGTCGAGCATTTTAGAATTGCTAATGGAAGATAAACTCGATATCATTGTGACATCCCAAAAGGTATCGTCACCTGGTATTGAATTTATTCCTTATATTAAAGAGGAATTTGTTGTCGTAGCACCAATTGATTTTATTGATGAAGACTTGGATGAAGTGAAACAATTGGAAGCCTTTTTGTGCTCCCAAACATGGATTAGTTATGGTCATGAATTGCCAATTATAAGAAGATTTTGGCGGGAGCACTTTCAAAAACGTCCACAAATCCAGCCTAAACATATACTGCCCGATTTGCATAGTATTTTGTCTGCTGTAGAAAATGGCACAGGAATCAGTATACTGCCAACTTACATGCTGACAGGCTCCTTACAAGCAAACAAAATTAGAATAATTGGTAAACCTTTAATGGTAACAAATGATCTTTATTTTGCCTATAAATTAAAAAATCGAAATATGCCTTATTTAAAGATGCTGATCGAGGCTATTAAAGGATCGAATCCATCCAGCCACTAGAGAAAAAAACACCGTTGTGAGTGGTAGTATGGACGGTAAAGTAAATTGGATGCGGTATTACTTGCAACGAGTAACCCCTTCTCGGACCTTCTTTCCAGTTACGAGCACGGATTGACGGAGAGAATATTCAGTAATAACATATAAGAATTGTACAAAATTTTTTATAAGGAAGCGGAAGGAGACCACACAATGTCTGAGAATCACGAATATTCAGGGGCTTACCTCGACAGTAGCCGCCTCAGTCTGCAAGCGGACTGCGAGAACTGCTTCGGCTTGTGCTGTGTTGCGCTGCCCTTTGCTGCTTCGGCAGACTTCGCGACTAACAAAGATGCAGGGAAGCCCTGTCAAAACTTGCAATCGGACTTCCGTTGTGGAGTTCACAACAGCCTCAGGCAGCTTGGCTTTCGAGGTTGCACTGTTTATGACTGCTTCGGCGCAGGACAAAAGGTTTCCCGATTTACCTTCGGTGGACACGACTGGCGGCAGGCCCCAGGATCCGCGAAACAAATGTTTGAGGTGTTCCCGATCATGCGGCAACTTTATGAGCTCCTCTTTTATTTGTCCGAAGCGCTAACGTTACAACCAGCCCGACCCATTCAAGGAGAGCTCCGTTTGGCGTTTGACAAGACAGAACGTCTTACACACCTCGATCCCGACTCAATCATGGAACTGGACATAGCAGCACAACGGGCAGATGTCAATGTTCTGCTCCTACGAACTAGCGAACTCGTGCGTGCCGAAGCTATTTACTCGAAGAAAGGACCCTCAAGTCGTCGGAAAACCTACGGCAGAGGTGCGGACCTTATGGGTGCCAACTTGAGAGGTGCCGACCTTAGAGGCGCCAATTTGAGAGGGGCCTATCTTATTGCTGCGGACCTCCGAGACGCCGACCTGAGAGTGGCTGATCTCATCGGGGCTGATTTCCGAGACGCTGATCTAAGAGGTGCAGACCTCACCGAAAGTATTTTTCTCACCCAAGCCCAGATCAACGCGGCGAAGGGGGATGCCAACACAAAATTGCCGCCTTCTCTCATTCGGCCGATACACTGGACCACAATCGGAGTATCTGAACCCAAACAAACCTAACCTTCCCACCATTCCAATTTATGTATATTATTAATAGATAAGAGGTGTACCTATGACAATAGAGTATAAAGTTAATGCTCTGCTTCTTTCCGAAGATGTTTCAGATGTTTTTAAAAGTTCTGGAATTAAACGTCCTGTTGATGATCTTGAACGGATTCAAAGAATGATTGAAAATGCTGATGTTATTATTTCTGCTTGGGACGGAGTAAAGTTAGTAGGAATTGCAAGAGCGATTACTGATTTCTCATACTGTTGTTATTTATCGGATTTAGCGGTAAGTAAGGAATATCAAAAGACTGGTATTGGAACAGAACTTGTTAGACGTTTACAGGAACACTTAGGAGATGAGGTTTCTTTATTATTACTTTCTGCACCGACCGCAATGGAATATTATCCACGCATCGGTTTTGAAAAGACAGAGAAAGCATTTTTGATACCGAGAATAAAGTAAAGAACTTTGACGCTCTTCGCGAACACCTCAAAAATCATAAAGAGAGAGTGAATCCTGTGAAAGTAGTGGAACTCAATGAGAAGAAGTTAGTTGGTATAAGAGTAGTATGTCCTGGTGATCAATATGTGATTGAGATTCCAGAAGCTTCTTTCAAACTTAAAAAGAGGCTAAACGAGATTAAAGACGTTATAAGCCCAGCAAGACTAGTTGGTGCATATATCGTTGGGGATTTCTCGGAAGATGAAGATGGATACTGGGTATGTGTTGAGTTGAATGAAATTAGACAAGTTCCTGAAGGCATGGTTTCTTTAGTAGTCCCGAGACAAAAATATGCAGTTATAAGACATAAGGGACCTAATTATGAAATTAGAAATACTTATGAGAAACTTCATAATTGGATCGAAGAAAATAAAATTGAAAGAGTGAAAAGATCATGGCATCTAGAGATCTCTGATGAATGGGGAAATAAGGAAATAAAAGAGATTGAGGTAGACTTGTATGACACAATTAAGTAGGTTCTGAGAGCTGGACAATAACATATCGAAAAGGGGATGAATCGTGAACTCTTTCCTAAATCATGTGGTTAGTGGAATTACAGAAAATCTAAAGGGAGTAAGGGGAATAGTCCTTCGTGGCAGCCACCAAACAGATGCAGAAGTTGATTTATGGTCAGATACTGACTTATTAATTATATTGAATGAAGATTTTCCTATCAATGAACAAGAGATTATTGAGTCAATCAATGCTATCGGGTGTGTTGTCGGAAGTGAAATGTATAGGTACAGTGAACAATCATTATTGTATAAAACTGCTGTTGGAGTGGAATCTTCAATTCACTTACTTGATGCGCATTTTTGCTCGTATAAAGAGTGGATTTTGACAGAATCTCAAAAAGACCAGTCATCTACAATTATTTATGGGGATCTTGAAATTAGTGAAAGAATACCGAATATTACCGAGCACTTTTCATTTGAATCGTATGAAAGTAATAACACTTGGTTTAAGTATTTTATGGCTATTAAGAAATTTGCACGGAATGATAATTTAATTGGGTTGCATTTGCTTCTGGATTTAGTTCGAGATTATTTAGTGGTTGTGATGATTGAAAGGGACATCAGGCACGGAACCAATTTACATAGGTTTGGGTTTGAAGAACAATTACCTATTGCAATTAGGTTGTCTCAATTAGATATCTCAGATAAGAGGGGAATTTTCGACTATATTGCCAAACTAGCATATGAATATGATGAAAAGTTAATGAGCAATGTCAAAGGATATACCAGTAGGTATAAGCAAGTGGCTAATTACGTTGAAGAGTCCAAGCAAAAGTTTATTTAATGTGGAGGCGGCAACAATGATTTATGTAATTAGACACGGGCAAACGGACTTGAACAAAGAAGGAAGACTACAAGGAAGACAAGGGTTGCCATTAAATGAAGTTGGTATAAAGCAAGCGGAATGTTTAAGAGACAACCTACAAAATATAAAATTTGATTATGTATATTCCTCGCCACAAGAAAGAGCTGTTCAAACAGCAGAGATAGCAACAGGTATAAAAGTTTTAATTGATAAAAGACTTGATGTTTTTGATTTAGGTGAAGCGGACCGATTAAAAAAAGGCGAAGTGAAATTGGCTGGACTAGCTCCTGATTCTAAGGTTTATAGAGGTGTTGAAGAAATTCATACTTTTATTAAAAGAATTTTTGAATTTATGCATGAACTACAATTTGAATATGGCTTAAGAGAAGTAAATATTTTATTATCTGGGCACAGATGTACAACGGGTTGTATTGGGGCTTTTTTTGAAGGTATACCTGAAGACGGGAATATTATAAGATTCTCTTCAGATAATGGACATTATAGAGTGTATAATTTCAATTCGACTTCCGGTAATTAATAGTTCCAAGAAGTTATAGTTTCCTTAAGATTGGCGAATAACTAACCTGAAGCCAAAGGAAAGGAGCTTAATCCATGAGCGATACAATCAAGCCCAACGGTTCACAACATGCCGCACCACCATCGAACGATCCGAACAAACAGGGAAGATCCGCAGCAAAGAAAAAATCGAAGTGAATTTCGCTAAAATAACATCCGCTTTTGTGTAACACACATATTTTCCGTTATGGGTGATCAATGCTTGGAAAGTACTGGGCTGCCGTAAGGCAGCCTATGTTACGTTAACGTGCAGAATTGTTGAGCTATAATTACGAAGTAATTATGGAATAACCAATAATATGGTGGAGGTTAAGATGAAAGAACTAGAACATCAATTAGAAGAAAGTTGGAAAACGAACGCAGAAGCATGGACTAATTCGGTTCGTCTTAAACAAATTGAGAGTAGAAAAGTGTCAACTGATCTTGCAATCTTAAATGAGATCATCTCATTACGGCCCTTAAAAGTCCTTGATGCGGGTTGTGGCGAGGGTTGGCTGGCCCGTGCTCTAGACGAACAAGGTATAGAAGTGGTGGGTTTTGACGGGAGTGAAGAACTTGTGGAAAAAGCGTCTTCTGCCGGAGGAGGTATTTTTCACCACTTAAACTATTTGGATTTTGGCAGGAATCCGTACAAGATTGGCCATGATTTTGACGTTGCAGTGTGTAATTTTTCTTTATTCTCTGAAGAAATAACACCAATTTTGCAATCACTCACATCAATTCTTTCATCCAATGGAGTTATCATCATACATACATTACATCCTTATAATTTAACCCAAGATGACCGGTATGAAAGCAGTTGGAAAGAGGAGTCCTTCTCTACCATGGGTGAAGGGTATAAATCCAGAATGCCTTGGTATTATCGGACAATGGGAGCGTGGTTGAATGAGTTGACAATTGCTGGACTTGAGCTCCAACATTGTAAAGAACCGATACATCCAACCTCGGGTAAACCGCTCTCGCTACTTCTTATAGCTGCACCAAAAATGAATAAGTAAAACTAATGATATGAAACGTAACGCTGTTCACTTCCGTATTCTTAATTAAGGCACTGACTCATACAACTTCTGGAGGTTGATTTGAATGTTTAACCGAATATTGGCAAGCATCGGGATCGGCTCGGCCACGATTGATACGCTTTTGGAAAAAGACCGCTACCAGCCGGGAGAAGCGCTGCACGGCGTCGTGCGAATACGCGGTGGCAGCGTCGAGCAGCGCATCGAAGCGATCCAAGTGGTCGTGATGACGGAATATATCAAGGAGAGCAACGACAACAAATATCGTCAGAACGCGGAAGTGGCTCGCTATAATGTAAGCCAACCATTCGACATACTGGCCGGGCAAACACAAGAAATTCCGTTCTCGTTCGACCTTCCTTTGGAGACACCACTTACGATCGGTCATACGCCGGTTTGGTTGAAGACGGAGCTGGATATTCGAGGAGCAGTCGACCCCGGGGATAAAGATCGCATTGACGTCTCGCCAACGCGCGCCATGAATACGGTCTTTGAAGCTTTGGATGTACTTGACTTCCGATTGAGAAAGGCGGAGTGCGAATACGCTTCGCGACTTGGGGGACGTCTTCCGTTCGTGCAAGAATTCGAATATGTGCCAACCCGTCAATTCCGCGGGAAGCTCGACGAGTTGGAAGTCATCTTTATCCAAGGAGGCAACGGCAACGGCCTGGAGCTGCTGCTGCAGATCGACCGGAGGGCAAGAGGGCTTGCAAGTTTGTTCGCTGAAGCGATGGATATGGACGAATCGTTCGTGCGGATCCGTTTGACGAACGAGCAATTGACAGCAGGCCCGCATGCGGTTGCCCGGCAGTTGGAAGATGTAATCGAAAGGTTCGTCTGACTCCTCCCTCCCCGAATATAGACTAACGAATCGCACAAGAAGAGCCTTGGGGTGCATTTCACCGCCTTTCAAGGTTCTTTTTATTTCCGGCTCGTTTGAAGTTATTGCCTTTACCGTCTGGGCAACGGAGTTAATATCAACATAAAATCTTTGAATCTCGCTTATATTCTGCTGACATTCGACTGATACAATTTGTATGGATTAGCTCGGGCTATGCTCTGCTAGTGCTCAAGGATAAAGTATATGAAAGGATGTCGAATTATGACAAGAAGAAAGCGGAGGAGATTCGTTCTAAAAACGTTGCTTTACGGGACAACATTTATGATTCTTTTATTATGTGCCGGTTTTATGTATCAGCAGGCAGGTGCACGATCTGATCAGTTAAAATATAAGCCAGTGGGTAAGCTGGTTGATGTTTTCGGTCGCAAGATGCATATTTACAGTGGTGGTGATGGAGATTCGACTGTCATATTTAATGCGGGATGGGGGACAGTCAATCCCTATGTTGATTTTTATCCGCTGTACGACAAAATAGCCGGGCAGCTCCGATTCGCCGTAATCGACAAATTTGGTTATGGATACAGCGAAATGACGGATCGCAAGCGTGATATCGATCTCATTGTGGAGGAAATGCATGAAGGGCTTAAACAATCCAGAGAGAAACCCCCGTACATCATGGTCAGCCATTCCCTAAGTTCGCTAGAGAGCATTCGTTTTGCGCAAATGTATCCGGATGAAGTAAAGGGGATTGTGTTGCTGGATGGCGGAAGCCCTGAATTGTATTCCAATCAGCTGCCATTAACCGTCATTTCTCATTTTCAAAGTTTTCTTATCCGTTTCGGAGTGGCTAGAGCACTTTATCATATCAATGGATTTGCTGAATCGATTGCAAGTGAGCGGAATGGAATGAAACTGATGCCTGATGAATTGAAGGAACTCGATCGCATCTCGATACTGCTTAAAGGCAACAACAGAAATATGACCGACGAAATGCGCCAGAGTCAAAAAAACGCGAAAAAAGTACTTCAAGGGAGAAAACCGCTGGATGTTCCCTTGACGGCCATCACCGCTGGGAGCTTCGGCAAGGCCGCAGTGAATTGGCTTGAAAGCCAGAACGATTTGCTATCGTGGTCTATATCTGGGAAGCAGACCTTCGTGGAGGACGCTGACCATTATGTGCACCATTATCGTCCGGATCTGGTAGTGGAAGAGATATTGAAGATGCGTTAAGTTGAGGCACGAATAAAGTTCTCCACAACTTTGTTGAATTCATTGGGAGCATCAATATTTGCGCAATGACCCGCCCCGGGTAAAAGCACCAATTGAGATTGTTGTTCTATTTCATGCAGTTCAACAGATGCTTCTTGAACAAGCTTACGATCGTGTTCTCCTACGATAATTAACAGGGGGTATGGCATGGGGGTATCTTTATTAATAAAAAATGTGTTCATGCCAGCCATTGCTGAAAAAGATCTTCTTCTAAAATGTTTAATCCCCTGCGCAAACGTATCCCGGCCTGAATCAGTGTGACAAGAAACTGAAATTACATAATTTCTGAATTTCTTCATTGAAAATATGAGATACAATATCCACTTTAATCCTTCTTTTTTTTGCCCCTTCAATACACGCTCATTCGCCTTATGTATAGAATAGCCTCCTACGATGATTACCGATTTTACCCGATCTGGATAACGGTCAGCAAACGCTTGTGCTACAAGTGATCCCATCGAGACACCGAGGAGATGGCAGAATTCTATTTTGTTGTCGAACAAAATTAGGTTCAAAAATTCGGGCATATCTTTTATAGTGACATTAGATTCTAGGATAGGGTCTTTACCGTGACCTGGCATGTCTAGCAGAATGATCTGATATTCAGTCTTAAAGTAGGCAAATTGCGTCTCGAATATTGTATGGTCAGCAAATGCCGGATGCAACATCAGAATCGTTTCTTTTCCCTCATTGATCATAATATGATAAGAAATTTGAGTATTTCTATATACCAGATTTCTTGTTCTCTTCATCCCGCTGATCATCTAGGTTAGCCTCCAGTTCTTTCGCCAATTTTTCAAACCATTCCAACATACTTCGGTGATAAAAGAGTCCCAAATCTAATGTTTTAAGTTGGTAGGTTACGATTTGATTCAGATGCGCTGGTACTGCTTTCTGATTGGCATGGAGAGACGCAGCTTCGAATTCTTGAACGGTTGATTCCAGTTGTGCAACGACTGCACTTATAATAGCCAACCGCTCTGTTGGAGTCATAAGCCCTAAGAAAAACAATCGTGTAGTTATATCCTGTTCTAACCGACTTGGTACGAGTGAAGAAAGCATCCAGTCCATAAAATGCTGCCTTCCTAGATTGTTAAGCGTATAGATTTTTTTCCTTCGTCCGTTTTCAATTACTTCATGAAATTCAACATGGCCGTTGCTCTCCAGTTTTTTCAATGCAGCTTGAATACTTCCAAGACTCGCGCTAAAAAATGGAGATACTTTCTGTTGAAGCACGTTCCTAATATCATATTGGGATAAATTGCGAAGCATCAGAAGCCCTAAGATAACATACGCCATTGCATTCACTTCCTGTAAATAAAGTTAACCAGATCATAACATACCTAATAGGTATATAAAAGAGGAAGTCACTAAAGAATCGCGAATATAAAATGCTAACCTGATAATAAAGGAGTAATCAACCGATGTTTGAACATCTTGTTGTATTCAAATTTAATGCTAACGTGACACCCGTAAAGCAGCAGGAGCTGTTAGATCAACTACTGGCCTTTCAAGGTCAAATCCCGGGAATATTGGATATAAGCGCAGGCATTAATGTAACTGAGGAAACGGACAACATTCACGGCTACACGCTCGGGTTGAGGGTTACGTTCGAAGACCTTGCGTCACTGCGCGCATACGGCCCACATCCCGTCCATCAGCAATTTGTGAAATCGTTGGAAGGCATTTTGGAGAATGTCATCGTAGTCGATTACCAGAAGCTGTAGCAAAAATGTAAATGCAGAGTGTTAATCATGGTAGAAAAAGCTGGTTTCCATTATTTACGGAATCAGCTTTTTGACATGCCTAAAAAGCTGTTGACAAATTGTGAAATTAGAAATATTGTTATAGTGCACTAGTTCAATAGTGTACTGGTTCTCGGTAAGAAGGAGGTAGGATGGTGCAATTGAATTTTAACAGCTCAAAACCGATTTATTTGCAGATGGTTGATGAAGTCAAGAAGGCTTTGGTCAGAGGAGAGCTCTCGCCAGGAGATAAAATCCCTTCACATAAGGAACAGGCACAGTTGTCGCAAGTGAATCCCAATACGGTGCAACGCGCTTACCAGGAGATGGAACGGGAGGGGTTGACGGAAACGTTGCGTGGGCAAGGCACCTTTATAAAAAATGATCCGGCATTGCTGCTGCATATACGTTCGGAAATGGCGCTTGATGCAGTACAAAAATTTATCGAAGAAATGCGCGGGTTGGGCATCGAGCCAGGAGAAACAGAACGCATGCTGCGCGATCAATTATACAAGGGGACTTAAGGAGGGATAGTTCGTGTCGATGTTAGCCAATCCGAACATGATCGAAATGAAGGGAATACATAAACGGTATTTATTGAAGCATGCCTTAAACGGGATCGATCTTCAGATTAAAAAAGGCAGCATTGTTGGGTTGCTAGGACCAAATGGCAGCGGGAAATCGACATTGCTAAAAATGATGGCGGGTCTGATCTACCCCACTTCAGGAAGCATTCGTGTAAACGGGAGGGAGCCTGATGTGCACAACAAACAACATATTGCCTACTTGCCTGAAATTGACAATCTATATGGTTGGATGACGGTTAAGGAAACGCTGCGTTTTTTATCTGGCTTCTATCGTGATTGGCAGGAAGAAAAGGCAACTGAAATGCTGTTGACCATGGAGCTGGATGGTAAGCAGAAGGTGCGGAATCTTTCGAAGGGGATGCGGGATCGGTTGAAATTGATCGCAGCATTGTCTCGAAAGGTTCCACTTGTTCTACTGGATGAACCATTTTCGGGTATTGATCCATCTTCGCGTGCCAAAATAATTCGTTCGATTATTAGTGAATTCCAATCGGACGAGCAAACGATTCTGTTATCGACCCATTCGGTGAATGAATCGGAGCCCATGTTCGACGACGTGATCTTCCTGCAGCAGGGTCGAATCAAAATCTATGACTCAGCAGAAAATTTGCGGTCAGCGTACGGTTGTTCGCTAGAGAACATTTGGGAGAAGGTGTACACGTAGATGGCGTTCCGAAATTTATTCATGAAGGAATTGAAAAGTATTTTTCCGCTGTATGGCGTTTTTTCGGTGGCGATTGTGTTCTTGCATTTTTTTGTTTTGTACAAGAGTACCGTCTGGGACAATGACATTATTTTGGTGGTATCCCTGTTCATCCCCACTATATTTGTAGCAGTACTCGCCATTGGCACGGGATACTACCAACTCCAAATGGAATGGAGAACAAACTCGATATACCTCCTCCTATCCTTGCCTGTTCGAGGGTGGAAGTTGTTAATGGCGAAGCTGGTGGCCGTGCTATCCGTTCTGATCATGACTTGCATATGGATTGGAGTCAGTTTCGTCCTCATATTGCTCAGAGTGAAATGGGATGAATGGAGAGCGAATGAAGATCTAACAGCGTTAATGCCTACTCTGCTCAATGTAACAGCAAACAGCTTTTGGATGTATTGTCTTGTGGTTACATTCATGCTGATCGTCATACAATTTGCCTTTTTATGCGGGCAGCTTGTCGTCAAGTTCAAATGGCTTGTGGTGCTCAGTGCATTTTTTGCAGCGCTTTGGCTGGTCTTCCGTGTAAGCCCGCTATTATCAAACCTGCTGCTGTGGACTCCTGAGATTTTCTTTGGGGGTAAGGATACCGATGTTATGTATTTGCATTCCGGTCCTTTCATCGTTCTTTTACTCACTTGTGTTGGATTGGTTTGGCTGAATGGTTTTATTTTTGAAAAAGAAGTGGAGGTATGAAGATGAGGTTTCGTAAAAAAAGAATACTTCTTCTATCCTCGCTTGTGCTCGTGCTCGTACTCTTAATTTTGGACCTTTCAATCAGAGAGGAAGAAATATTCGAAGCCTTTGGCGAGCAATTCACGAATGAACAGAAGACGAAGGCGTATGCTCAAGAGCATCAAGGCGTTACCACAACTTCTGAACATCAGCTGGAGTTCCCGCGCCAAGATATCAAGGAAGTTTTCCTTTCCAGTGCGATAGGCAATATTTCCGTGAAGCGCGCAACGGGGTCTTCCATATTATTGCAGTATATCGTTACCGCTTCCGCTTCGGATACGGATGCAGCTAACCGCAAACGTGAAGCGGTCAAGGTAGATGGGGAAGTCAATAATGGACGGTTAACAATAGCTTCCACGGCAGCCGGCAGGTCGATCGACCGCAATTCCACAACTATCGATTATGTACTCCATATTCCGGATGCTGTGAAGCTGGGGATTGAGAGTGAAGATGGATCTGTACATGTCAGTGGAATTCATGGGGACGTAGACGTTGTAACGGTTAGCGGCATGTTGGAAATCGTCGATGTGGAAGGAACCCTCTCGGTGAAATCTTCTTATGGAAGTATGTATTTGTCAGATATCTCAGGGAACATTGGCTTGGTGAACCGATCTAGTGACGCGAATATTGACCATATAAAAGGTAATATTGTGGTCGATAGCCAATCTGGTCGTAATTTTATTTCTCGCATTGAAGGCGAAGTCAAAGGTAACACAGAGTACGGTCCCGTTTACTTTCGCGAAATTACAGGAGCTGTACAGATGAAAAGCCGGGTTTCCGATATGCAGTTGGACCATGTCCGGGGCAATATCAAAATAACAGCTGACTCCGGAGAAATAAAGTTATTTTTATCGAAAGAAGAGGGGTATACCTTGGACGCGTCAGTGAGTGAAGGCAGGCTTCAAACTCATCTTCCCTTTCCGATCGAACAGCTTAAGGATGGAGACTACAGATCCCATATGAAGGGCGTAGTTGGGACTGGAACGTGGAATGTGGAATTAGAGGCGAACTCGAGCGACATTATCATCCATTCCAAATAATGAACTTTTCTAACCAATAAACAGGAGGCTTGAGCTATGAGCATTGAACCCATCGTTAGCCTGCGTAACGTTACCAAGCGAATAGGGCGCGCAACGATCATCGATGATCTTTCATTCGACGTACCAAAAGGGGAAATCTTCGGGTTTCTGGGGCCGAATGGAGCCGGCAAGACGACAACCATCCGTATGATGGTCGGTTTAATGTCGATTACCAAGGGCGAAATCGTGATTAAAGGAAAAAATATCAAGAGTGAGTTTGAGCAAGCGATCCGCCATGTGGGAGCAATCGTGGAAAATCCGGAAATGTACAAATTCTTAAGCGGCTATCACAACTTAATTCATTATGCCCGCATGGTACCTGGAATTACGAAGCAACGGATTGACGAAGTGGTCAAGCTGGTCAAGCTGGAGAGTCGGATTCACGATAAGGTGAAAAAGTACTCGCTTGGCATGCGTCAGCGGCTGGGTGTCGCCCAGGCGATGCTTCATAATCCGTCACTGCTTATTCTTGACGAACCGACGAATGGCCTGGATCCAGCGGGTATTCGTGAGCTGCGCGACTATTTGCGTTATTTGACCCGAACAGAGGGGATCACCGTCATAGTCTCTAGCCATCTGTTGTCCGAGATGGAGCTGATGTGTGATCGGGTAGCGATCCTTATGCAAGGTAAGCTGGTGGATGTGAAGCTGATTCAAGATTTTATAGGCTCGAACGATAGAGCGCAAACTTACCTGATCGAAGCTATGGACGCAGAACAAGCCCTTACAGCTATTAGGGAAATGGATGGGATCAGAGATGTGAAGGCTGTTCCGGAAGGGTTGGAGGTTGTTACCGAGCGAGAGCGGATACCTGAGATATTAAATTATTTGATGCGGATGAACATCAGTATTTATGGTGCCCGTGTACTGCGCCAATCACTGGAAGATCGGTTCTTGGAAATGACAGGGGGTGAGCTAATTGGGTAATTTAATTCTCAATGAAAACATGAAGCTATATCGCCGCTCACGAACGTGGATCATGATTGGCCTGATGGTTATAGCAGTCCTTTTTGGCAGTATAATGGATTGGTATTATGACGGCAAGGATGCGCAAAAGGGCTCATGGCAGGAGCAAGTTACCCAGGAAAAGCTTCGTCAAGAGAAGATTCTGAGTGATCCTGAATTGGACGAAGAAAATAGGAACTACTACCAAGAACGTATCGCGATTCACAATTACCGCTTAGAACATGATGTTCGGCCTACGGATAGTACGATGTGGGATGGAATCAATGGTTCCGCACAGCTTGTAATATTAATTACATTGTTCACAGTTATCGTGGCTGGGGATAGTCTGGCTGGTGAATTCACGACTGGCACAATCAAGCTGCTGCTCATTCGACCGGCTAGCCGCATCAAGATTCTTATATCCAAATATTTGTCTATGATTACGTTCGGTATTGTGTTGTTGGTGATTCTTTTCATTGTATCGATCTTAGTGAACGGGTTGTTGTATAAGTTTGGGCTCGTGGATTTGCCCTTACTGAGCGTCAACGCCGAAGGCCAAATTATCGAGAAGAACATGGTCGCCAACCTATGGAAAACCTACTTGCTTAATGGGGTATCCACGATTATTTTCGTCACTATGGCCTTTATGATTTCTTCCGCTTTCCGCAGCAGCACCATGGCAATTGGCTTTTCCATCTTTGCTTTGTTCGCAGGCACCATCCTCATGGAGCTCTTGCAATCTTACGAATGGAGCAAATTCATGTTGTTCGCCAATATCGACTTATCGCAGCATCTCAGCGGCCGACCGTACCAGGAAGGGATGACGCTCTCTTTTTCCATTATGGTGCTGACCGTTTATTTTATTATTTTCAATCTGATTGCTTGGCTGGTGTTCACCCGTAGAGACGTGGCTGCGTAACAGGTTTAAGCATTCTGCAGTCGTTAAAAGTTTACATAGAAAGGATGGATTCCAATGCATACGAGCAATAAAACGATATCAGATCGCACGCTTAGATGGGTTGTCGATGCAGTACATCCAGAAGCAAACGTTCTCTCGGTTCAACAGCTTCAAGGAGGTATCTCTTCACTTGTCCATTGCATTTCACTGTGCGTAAACGGAGAGGAGAGAAACGTCGTGCTGCGTCAGTTCGATAATGCGGAGTGGGTGCGGGACGAGCCTGATCTAGCTATTCGCGAAGCGGAAAGCTTACGCCGGGCTTCCTTGGCCGCCCACCTGCGGACGCCGACAATAGTCGCTTTTGACGAAGATGGAAGTCAGTGCGGCACACCGGCAGTGCTTATGACTCGACTTGAAGGCAAAGTCGTATTGGAGCCACCAAACGTCGCCCGATGGTTGACCGGAATGGCTCAAGCTTTTGTGCGGATTCACGCCGTGGATTCGAACGATTTTCCATGGACGTTTGCTCCATACAGCGACGCTTCGTCTCTGGATACGTCAGCTTGGTCTAAGTTTCCCGACAAGTGGCGGGACGCGGCTGACATTGTCATGGGACCTCGCCCGTTGGTCACAATGCGATTCATCCATAGAGACTATCATCCTACCAACATATTATGGAATGGCGGTGAGGTATGCGGCGTCGTCGACTGGGTCAATGGATGTATCGGCCCTGCAGGCATCGATGTCGGCCATTGTCGTGTCAACTTGGCGCTATTACACGATGTAAAGACAGCCGACGATTTTTTATCTTATTACCAAAGCCATGCTGGCGAATCTTTTACCTACGATCCCTATTGGGACCTCGTCACTTTGATTGATTTCGCCTACTGGCCGCCTGAAGTATATGGCGGGTGGACAGCCTTGGGCATGAAAGGACTAACAAAAGATATGATGATCGAGCGCCTGGATTGTTATTTGCTCAGCCTATTGAAACGTGTCTCCTATGTATGAACTTTTCAATTTAAGAGCGGGTGGTCGTACCCTTGCCCTCGCGTGTCTTCAAGAACTCAATAATCGCCTCAAGCGAGCATTCGTTCTCCTGTTTCTCCGTTGTGATGGCACGGAATAGATCTCCCATTTTTTCCACCCTCCCAGGGACAGTCATGATTGTATAATTCATAGGATTAACGCCGTTTTCTAACTCCTTCCATAGAAGAGGTGCCGATACCGTCGCCTCTTTTCGCGCTCTGCATGAATAAGGCGCAGCCATAGTCCGGCCTTTCCAGAGCTGAAGATAGTCAAGATAAAGCTTCTGACCACGGCGTTTGACCACCCGGTCCAAGGTGATTCGATTCGGCAGCTGCTCGACTAGATAATCGGCCAAAAACTTGTTGATCCGGCGTACGTCCTCGTATGGATATTCAGGTTTAATCGGCACGTAAATCTGCAAGCCTGTGGCGCCGGAGGTCTTAGGAATGCTGGTGAGCGATAAGGAATCGAGAACGCTTTTGACGGCAAGTGAGACTTCCGTCACCAGTTCGAAACTGTTTTCATCAGGAGGGTCCAGGTCGAGCACGAGCTCTGTCGGATAATTCATGCGGTCAAACTTATCAAAATGAACATGAAGCTCGATCGCATCCAGGTTAGCCACCCAAATCAAGGTCGCTGTGTCGTTGAGCAGAATCCTTTCTTTTTGCTTATACTCGACACGTGGAATCCAATCGGGGGCTATGCCATGTATGGAGCGCTCTTCGAACCTTCGCTTGCCTACTCCCTCTGGATACCGCCAAATCATCAGCATGCGGTCCCGTGTATAAGGTAGAAGATACGGCGACACCGCAGTTAAATACGCGATATACTCTTTTTTTGTAACCCCTAGTTCTGGCCATAGAAGCCGTTCAGGATTCGTTATCGTCACTTCTTTCCCTTCGACGGTCACTACGATCTCTTTCATCCCACTAAATCTCCTGCTCTCCCTATTGTAGATTTCATATTTTCCCCCAAAACAGGTAACACTATGTGTAAAAAGCGGGGGATACGTAAACATTGAAGCCGATTGTGCCCTTTGAACCTATAAGGCAAGATACATTACCCATTGGAGATCCGTGGGTATACCAAATTAAATGGGATGGTGTGAGGGTTCTAACTTATGCCGATGAAAGTGGGATAACTCTCTATAATAGGCGCTTGAACGAAAGGACGTACCATTATCCGGAGCTTCACGATGCATCGTCTTACTGTAAAGCGAAATCTTTTATTTTGGATGGAGAGATTGTGGCACTCGCCTCCGATGGTAAACCGTCTTTCCATGAAGTAATGCGCAGGGACGGGCTGCGGCGAATGGAACGGGTTCAGCAAGTGCAGAAGGAAGTCCCCATCTACTACATGGTATTCGACCTGCTCTTTCTAAACGGGAACTGGGTGAATAACCGCCCTCTGCGAGAACGGATCGATCTGCTAAACGGAATTCTAACTCCCACTCAGAACGTGCAGCCGGTTCATAATCACCCAGACGGACAGGCTTTATTTCAATTAATGAGGCAGCAGGGAATGGAAGGCATTGTATGCAAAAGGTTGGACAGCCCCTATATCATCGGCGGCAAAACCTCGAACTGGGCCAAAGTTAAGAACTACGGAGACGTAATTGCGGCGATCGGCGGTTATACCTTGAACGGCAAGATCATTAATGCGGTACTGCTCGGGCTTTATGATCGGGAAGGGCGCTTTTGGTATATAGGCCACACCGGCACCGGTCGCCTTAGCAAGGGAGATTGGCGTGACTTGACGGAGCGGCTTGCTCCTGATGTGGTGAAGGAGTGTCCATTTGCCAATACACCGGAACGGCATAAAGACGCAATATGGGTGAAGCCGTCGCTCACCGTCAAGGTAATGTACACCGAATGGCGTCTGAAGGAAGGCCGATCGCTGCGCCAGCCTAGTATTCAAGCTTTTGTGGACCGCCCGCTATCGGAGTGTGTATTTCCCGATTAGTGCCTTTATCTCATCAACTGCTCATTTCTATAAAAAAGATTGACGTTTCTGTGAACTTTGTGAATAATATAGCGTAAAGGAGATGACTGAATGGATGAATAATACGCAGATACTGAATGCAGTAAAGGTTGTAGGTATTTCGCTGCTCACAATAGGAATTATCATTTTTTCATTAGGCTTTTTTGGGAGTAATCACAGCAATATGACTTCGATTGGGATAGGTACCATTTCGGGAGCGGTTGTTATTTTTGTAATGGGCGTGTTCTTCGTAGCAACGGAAGAGATGCTTGCGAAAACTGGAGAGGGTAGTAAAAACTAATAAAGAGCGTCAGTAATGACGCTCCTTATTAATCATAGAATCATATAAAGCCCCAGACCATACAAAGTAATGTACCGAAGATGGTAACCAAAGCTATAGCTAATGCGTAGTAGATGTTCGTGTAGATGGCCCCTCTATCTCCCGTTTCACCGGCATGCATAAACACAACGAGTTGAAGACCTGCCTGTATGAATGCTGTTACAAGAAGCACAGTTATGCCGACGGCGAATGACATGTCCATGAAGTATACCGCCAGTGCGACTGCTGTAAGGATTATTGATAATACAAAACCCATTACTTGTTTTCTCGGGAAAAGCTCTTTCATATTACATCATTCCTTTCAGATAGACGAAGCTGAAGATGAAGATCCATACTACGTCCAAGAAATGCCAATAAAGAGAGAAGATGAAGGATTTATTAGCCGTTTGAGGATTCAAACCGTCTCTTTTTATTTGAATCATGATGAATAATCCCCAGAATAGCCCCAATGTAACGTGAGCTCCATGTGTCCCCAATGTTGTTAACAGGATCGCAGTAAATGCGCTTGTCTGCAGTCCAGCTCCGATGTGAACATAATGAATGAACTCGTAAATTTCTACACATAGGAAACCTGCCCCAAGTAGAAGGGTGATCGCAAAGAAAGTCATCATGGCTTTCTTATTGCCAATCCGCATGGCATGGATCCCAAGACCAATCATGAAACTGCTTGTTAATAGCAAAATGGTCTCTATGAGTACTGGTGTGATTTCGAAAATCTCTTTACCAGTAGGACCGAGAGCTGTGCGATCTACTAAAGTGAAAAAAGAAGCGAAGAGTGTACCAAACAGCATAATTTCTGCCCCAAGGAAAATCCAAAAACCTAGTATATTCAGTTGATTTTGTTCTGTGCTGTATTCTTGCGGCAGCGAGTGATCGATTTTCATTTATTAGCACCTCGCAGTTTTTTTTCTGTTTGTTCAATTTCTTCTACAGAAATATAATAGCCGTGATCTTTCTCGAATGACCGATAAGCCAAACATGCAAAAATTGCTATTGTAGTGAGAATGACAGAAACCCAAATGCCGAATACAAATGAAAATCCCCATGCAAAGAAGATACAACTCATAATAAATGGAGCGCCGGTGTTATTGGGCATATGAATTTTTTTAATCTCACCCGGGAATAAGTCATGACCTTTTTTCTTGAAATCCCAAAATGCTTCGATTGAATTCGTTTTTGGCGTAATAGCAAAGTTATAGGCAGGAACTGGACTATGAGTAGCCCATTCAAGAGAACGCGCATCCCATGGGTCTGAACCGATATCCCTTGGAGCGTAACGAATGCTGTAATAGATCGTGTACACAAGCAGTCCAAAACCCACCGCCATGCCAAACGCACCGATAAATGAAAGCATATTGAGCGGCCCAAATCCAGTTGATTCGGAATACGTGTACATACGACGCGCTTGACCATCTAAACCCGTAAAGAACATGGGGAAGAAGGTAACATTAAAGCTTATGGCTATAAACCAGAACGCCCATTTCCCGAGCCTTTCATTGAGCATGAAGCCGAACATTTTGGGCCACCAATAGGTGAGTCCGGCAATCATGGCGAATACGACACCAGGAATAATAGTGTAATGGAAATGAGCTACCAGGAACATCGTGTTATGGTACTGATAATCAGCGGCTGACATGGCGAGCATAACTCCGGTAACCCCACCGATTGTGAATATCGGAATGAAGCCTATTGCATAGAGCATTGGCACGGTAAACACAATTTTTCCTTTCCAAAGAGTAAACAACCAGTTAAATATCTTGATCCCGGTCGGAATAGCAATGGCCATTGTAGTAATGGAGAAAATACTGTTCGTCAGTGCTCCCTGACCCATTGTAAAGAAATGGTGTGTCCATACTAAGAAGGATAGAAAAGAGATGATCACCATGGACGCTACCATGGATTTATAACCGTATAGGTTTCGACGTGCAAACGTTGAGATAATCTCACTATATACACCGAATGCAGGTAAAATTAAGATATAAACCTCAGGGTGTCCCCATACCCAGAACAGGTTCGCCCACAGCATATCCATACCGCCATTCGTTGTGGAAAAGAAGTGTGTTCCGAATAATCGATCCATTGTCATCATGATCAGCGCTACTGTTAATACAGGGAAAGCAAAAACAACAATTATGTTAGCGGTTAAGGCAGACCATGTGAACATTGGCATTTTCATCAATTTCATACCAGGTTCTCTCATTTTGAGAATGGTTACAATGAAGTTGATACCGGATATTAATGTACCGATACCAGATATCTGAAGAGCAAGCGCATAATAGTTCGTTCCTACAGATTCACTGAACTCATTCCCTGCAAGCGGGAAGTAAGCCGTCCACCCTGAATCAGGGGAGCCGCCAATGACGAATGAGATATTGAGCAGCATCGCGCCCATGAAGAATAACCAAAAGCTAAGTGCGTTCAAACGCGGGAAAGCAACGTCACGTGCTCCAATTTGTAAGGGAACAACGAAGTTCATTAGGGCATAGATAAAAGGCATCGCCATAAAAATGATCATAACAATTCCATGCGTTGAGAAAACTTCGTTATAGTGTTGGGCATCCAGCAGCGTATTATCGGGAACGGCCGTTTGCGCACGCATCATCAATGCGTCTACTCCGCCACGGAATAGCATTATAAGAGCGGATATCAAATACATGATACCGATTCGTTTATGGTCGACCGTTGTTAACCATTCACGCCAAAGATAACCCCACTTTCGGAAATAAGTTAAGCCTGCGATGATCGCAATGGCGGTAAGTGCAATGGCAACCATGGATGCATAAATGGCTGGACTTGGGTGGGGTACGGCAAATCGTTCAAAAAAGTCCATGCTTAATGTCTCCCTTCATGTGAACCATGTGAATCTTTATTTGTATTAGCATCCGTATCTGGATCAGGATCCGTACTGCTTGACCCGTGATTATGTCCGTCTTCTGGCGGAGGTAAAAATTCTAGATGAGTTCCAGTGAACGTCAACTGTCCAAGATGCCCTGGTTCCAATAATTCGCTGAATTTGTCTTCGGTAAGAGGTTTGGCCGTTTCTTTCACCTCTTTAACCCATTCGTCAAACTTAGCTGCAGGTATTGCTTTAACATTAAACGTATTTTCCGCGAACCCTTTACCGCTGAAGTTTGCATTACGACCCATGTATTCACCAGGAACATCAGCCGCCAAATGTAAAGTGTTTACCATGTCAGCCATAGCGTATTTTTGTCCTCCTAATTGAGGAATCCAGAAGCTGGTGATCGGCCCATAAGAATAAAGCTTAAATTCAAGAGGGCGATTAGTTGGGATGTACAGGTAGTTAACAGTTTCAATATTTTGTTCCGGATAACTGAAATGCCATTTCCAGTTAGAAGAGGAAGCGTAGACTACTAAAGGTTTCTGACCTTCATATCCTTGAGGTGTTGCCTCAACAATGTAATTGCTTCGAACTGAGACAACCGAAAGGAAAATGATAATGAGAACAGGAATTCCAACGACAATCGTTTCTACAATCTTGCTCCCTTCAATATGAGGAGGCTCATAATCAGCTGCTTGTTTGGAGGCGCGATATTTGAATAACATAAACAATAAAATGATGAAAACAATAATGACGATAGCCGACATTAACCCGATCGACAGCATGATGTCATCCGCTTGTCTTTGAGCCTGCGGTCCTTTAGGATCAAGGACTGCTAATTTTCCGCAACCGGTTAAACCTGTGACCATAGTAAGAATTACTGCGAGAAAAGCCCATTTGATTTTCATGAAAGAGCTCCTTTCCTGGATCGATACTTTCAGCATAGTTTCGCAGAAGCAATAAAACAATCGAGTTTGAACGATGTCACAGAATTATGTGAAATTCGTCACATAGTTGTTTCAAGTACGCCATGATTTGTTCAAGAAGTGGTAAAAAGTAGATATGTATTTACGAAATGACTGCGTGTTTGAACGTAAGAATAGTGATTTACACAAAAGGGAATGATTTGTTATCATAGAAGCAATATTCAAACGCGATGATGAGAAGAGTAAGGAAAAACGTTCTAACACAGAGAGCTCCGGCAGCTGAAAAGGAGCATAGAATTTTTTCCCGAACCAAACCTCTGAGCAGCATGTCGGAACCGCAGGCGGGGATGGCATGACGGGAGCTCCCGTTATAGAGCTAGAGTATAAGCATTGCTTGCAATGCCGTACTTGAAGAGGTTAATATGGCGACATATTAATGAAGCTGGGGTGGTACCGCGAGAATTTCGTCCCCAAGACATGATGTCTTGGAGGTGAAGTTTTTTTTGTTTCGGATTACTACTTTTAAAGTTCATTAGGAGGAGTCGACATGGTTAACGAGAGGGAGCACCAAACCGAAAATTTTTTAATAAGGCTGATTAGTGAGGAGCTTGAGCTGGGATCATTTGGCAGGGACATGTGCACGCGATTTCCTCCCGAGCCTAACGGTTATCTTCATATTGGAAGCGCCTATGCAATACACACGAATTATACAATTGCCCGAAGGTTTAACGGAGCGTTTCATTTACGCTTTGACGACACGAATCCCCTTAAAGAAGATATCGAGTATGTGAACTCGATTATCGAGGATATCAAGTGGCTCGGCTACGATCCAGGACATCATATCTACTACGGCTCGGACTATTCGGACGAAATATATGACGCTGCAATCACCTTAATCAAGAATGGGAAGGCCTACGTCTGTGATTTGACACCAGAGGAAGTAACGGAATATCGAGGAACATTGACGGAGCCGGGGAGAAACAGCCCTTATAGAAACCGATCAGTCGAGGAGAATCTGGAGCTTTTTGCGAAAATGAAAAATGGCGACTACCCGGCATCCTCCAAGGTTGTTCGCGCCAAGATCGATATGGGCTCACCCAATATAAATTTGCGAGATCCTATTATTTATCGAATTATCCATGCTAAGCATTACAGGACTGGAAATGACTGGTGCATATATCCGATGTACGATTTTGCTCATCCTATTCAAGATGCGATTGAAGGTATCACCTATTCCTTATGCTCAATCGAATTCAAAGACCACCGACCCTTATATGAATGGGTCTTAAACGAGCTTGATACCCCAGAGCCTCCGCGGCAAAGGGAGTTCGGCCGGTTGAATTTAACGGGTGTTGTGACGAGCAAAAGGTTTTTAAGGCCGCTTGTAGAAGGGGGGTTCGTAGACGGCTGGGATGATCCCAGGCTCCCGACACTCCGAGGCTTAAGAAGAAGAGGCTTCACGCCTAACAGTATTCGCAGCTTTATTGAGGAGATTGGCAGCATTCGAACCCAAAGCACCGTAGACATCTCGTTGCTGGATCATTGCCTCAGGCAGGACCTGAAAGAAAATACGAATAGCGTCATGACTGTTTTGCAGCCTTTAAAGGTCGTCATTACGAACTACCCAGAGGATGAAGTGGAGCTGTTAATGATTGAAAACAACAGCGAAAATGAGGCTTTGGGGAAAAGAGAGGTTCCTTTTTCCAACACGATTTATATCGAGCGGGATGATTTTATGGAGCAGCCACCTAAGGGTTTTCATCGGCTGAGTCTGAATGCCGAGGTTAGGCTGAAGGGTGCGTATTTCATCAGGTGTGAGGAAGTAATCAAGGATCGGGATACAGGTGAAATTACGGAGCTGCGCTGTACTTACGATCCGCTCACAAAGAGTGGAACTGGGTTTACAGGGCGTAAGGTGAAGGGGACGATCCATTGGGTTTCATCCGAGCACGCCGTAAAGGCTGACGTTCATCTGTATGAGAAACTACTGCTGGACCTTAACATTCCGAATGAGGACAGCAAGGATTGGACGGATACGATAAATCCGGACTCGCATATTATCGTAAAGGACGCTATGATAGAACCGTCCGTCCAGCATGCCCGCAAGGAACAAAAATTCCAATTTTTCCGACATGGCTATTTTTGTGTAGATAACAAGCTCACTACCGGCGACAAGCTTGTATTTAACCGTATCGTACCACTGAAAGATACCTGGAATAAGAGATGAGGATGTGTAAAAGCCAGTCTTAATCCGATGTGAGCCAAATGTAGGTAATCAAAAACATTGTAACATTTTACAAGTCGCGTAGATCGCGGCTTTTTTTGATTTATGTCATTAATTAATAGAGAAAATAAACTTATTATAAGAAATATATTTAATTAAAGACGGCATTATTAATATGCTTGACCATTTGTTATAAGGCAAGTATAATAATCACCAATATATACCAAATGGCTATGTCGAATTAGGATGGAACCACGAGCTGAACGCACTCGTCCTTGGACTGAGGGGCGTTTTTGTTTTTAACAACATCCCAAACATCTAACAAACTAGAATACGGCGGACAGTGGATACTCAATTGAGTGCAAAAATTTTAAAAAAATGATTATTATTGTGGAGGATGGCCTACATGAGTGAATTCAGCGAAAGCTTTCATCTAAAAACATTGGATCAAACAAAAGCAGTAAATCTTCTACGCGATGCTGAAATGACGGGGTATGTTTATGGGGAACAGAATGGGTGGGTTACCTTTGTTGTTGAATATCGAGGTAAAAATGTAGACGAAGTTATAAGCGAATTGAATCCTGGAATACTAGTCTATTACGTCTATCTCGAAGACCATATGTGGACATTAAAAATATACAATAAAGATGAACTTGTGTTTGATTTTGAAGCAAACTGGGCTGGAGAGGGCCTAGTTATTGAGAAGAATCTATTCGATCTCGAATTCTTGGAAGAATTGGTTATATCGCAAGGAAACTTCATAGTTGGTCTTGAGCAAATCTTCGATTTTAAGGATAGCAACATAAACTATGAGAACCCGCCAGCTTATCTAATAGCTCAAAGACTTGGGTTAGCTAATTATGAATGGGTTTCTTCAGATCATTTAAGTGGATTTGACGATAACGAATTATCAGAAATGGGAGTAGTATTAGTTGAATCCGAATAGAGAAGTTTGATTGACGTTCACGATTGCGAAAATTAACATGTGGCTGCCAGCTCTAAGCTCGCAGCCTTTTTTAATTGTTGGCGATTCAAGTTTAATAAAACCTTGCAAAAAAATCCTGGTACATGCGCCTATAGGCGATTCCCTGAATAAACTGATCAAAGTGAACTCACGTGGAATCAAGGAGGATATGCCCATGAAACTTTTTGAAACGTCGCGGTCTAATGATACCGGATCGATCGCCTATACGTCAGACCGTGGTGGGACATTCGACATATGGCTATACCGTCCTGCAGACACTTTTAACTATCGTCTTACTCAAGGGCTAGGAGAGGAATTCTCTGTTCCTTATTGGTCGCCGGACAGCCGGAAAATAGCTTTTCTCGGGAAAGGGAATATCGTTTATGTGCTTGATAGGACTACAGGGTCCGCTGCACAGATTGATCAAATCGAACCTTACACCTTGTTGGACTGGTCGCCTGACAGCCGGTTCCTGACCTACGTGAAAATTGGGGTGATTGTCATTTACGACACGATTACCCATTCTAGTCGCAGGATCCTTCAGCAGGGAGCCAGGGATGCTCAATGGTTTCCTTCGGGCAGAGAGCTTCTGTTTTCCGCCTCAGATTCAGCAGGGTTCAGCCAACTCTATCGGATAAATGATGACGGAACGAACAAACGGCAGCTGACACAAAATACGGAGGGACTTCATAACAACGTCAGGCTTTCCCCCGACGGACGTTTCGTGCTCTTCACATCCCCGGGTGCTAGTATTTCCATTATTACAACCATCGATTTGGCGACAGGCGGCACGAATACTTTGGAAGGGGGACCACTCGCAAAAAACTATTTTCCGGAATGGTCGCCCGACTCTTTCCTCATCTCATACAGTGCCACCGCTTTTACCCAACACCGTTACTACTCGCTCATTCAAACCGACAGCCGAACGGGAAGGCAGAAAAGATCGAGGGCTGTCTCCGACTGCTTTTCCACCCCGGTAACTTGGTCACCTGACGGAAACCGCATCGCTTACTTGTCTGGATGCAGCGAAATGGAACAAGCAAGTCAAATATGGGTCGTGGATCTGCGTAACCACGTTTCTTTCAAGATCGTCGAAGGAGGCCGGATCAACGCCCTGCAATGGTCGCCTCGGATAGTGGAGGATCCCTACAGATATAAAATTTACACGAATCCGGTATATCATGTTTCTTTTCCTTACCCGGCAGATTGGCGCAAAGTTACGGAGGAAAGATATGAAGGAGCCAACGGCTTTTTTCAAATTTCCGCCATATCGTCCGACGACCGAATAGACGAAGTATGCCATTCGGAAGCTAATCATCCCTTGAGGCCCTACGGTTCCAGGCCCCGAATCGTTTTGTCGCGCATCCTGAATCAGGACGCCTGCTTCATCTTTCCATCGGAAGACCAGCCTGCGGAAATGAATAATCAGGCTGCACTGATCGTGAAATATGCCCGCTCCGTTCAGATCGGAGAAACGTCTTATCAATATTTCATTCTGTGGGCCGATCAAAAACACATCATAGCGATGGCGCGAGGGTTGTCGTTTATTTAGGCCGGATGAATCCGGCCACTATTATTGGTTAGACCGCCTGGCTGAGCGAACGCATAGTTGATTAAAATAGAACTTCATCTTGAACCCCCTCTCAAACAACCTTACTATCATATGGAAGGGTATTTATTTAAATAGAGGGGTAACGTATCATGTTCGAAAAACCTGATATAAACAGCATCATCAAAAATCTTCAACAAAAAAGCTTAATTGGGAACTCAGTTAAAGCAATAAATAATAAGTCTGGAACTACTGATGGGCAGGTTTATATTCTTTCAGAGCATAAGGAAGCAAAATACGTTTTGAAAATAGATCGTCCGCAACAAATTACCTTGACTGAATATTTTCTTCATACTTATCAGCACATTAGTCTTTTACAAACGATTCTCTATACGGATCCTGCAAAACAATTTATTGTGTACTCATACATCGCTGGCACAACTCATCATAATCGTGGTTTAAAAATAAAATGGTTAACCATATTAGTAAAAGAGCTCTTCAATTATTATGAAGAATATGTACAAAGGGACAAGTGGGGAAGATTGGAATGACCGATTCAATCTTGGAGTGAATGGAATTATCGGAGTTTGGAGGATACGAGGAGTAATTGGGGAAGCCTTTTAACAATTGAAGATTATAATAGAATGAAATCAATTGTTGAAAACATAACGAAGAGGGAAGGACATGACGCAAGATTTTTCCTGCATGGAGATACTGGTGTCCATAATTTTGTGTTTCATGAACATTCACTAAGCGGAGTTATCGACCCTTCACCAATGATAGGTCCAATCTTGTATGATTTTACTTACGCTTTTTGTTCCTCTCCAGATGATTTGAACATAGAAACTTTGATGGCAGCATTCACTTTACTCAACCATGAACCTGTGGAGAGATCGAGACTCATTGAAGAAGTAATTTTTCAACTTTATTGCCGCATTGGCATTTGTATACGAATCCATCCGCATGATTTGGAAGATTACTTAAAAGCGTGGGAATACTGGAAGTCCGTGTCCTATTAAAAACTCTCTTCAATAATTAGAAGAAACCCCCTAGGAAATCCTAGATGTCATTCAAAAACCTTCCAACTTCACTGGAAGGTTTTTTACGTTGAACTCCCGAGAAAGACGCATGATGCGGTAGAGATCGTGTCCATTAGACCGGTAAGCGTTAGAAAACGAGCTGCAGAGGTTAATAAGAAGATAAATACGTTATCATTAGGAGGATAATTATGAATCGTATCCCATTTCCTGAATCTTATTGGCTTTCTTCGTCTAAGATGCCTACTTTCAAACCGCTGCAAGAGTCCATCAGGACACAGATCGCGGTAATCGGCGGTGGTATCACCGGCATCACGACAGCTTACTTATTGGCCAAGGAAGGAATGGATGTCGTATTGGCCACTGCAGGCCTGCTGCTCGGCGGAACAACGGGTTATACGACTGCCAAAATCACGACGCAGCACGATCTGATCTATGAGGAATATATTCGGGTTTTCGGCATAGAACAAGCTAAGCTCTATTACGAGGCGAATCTGGACGGGCTTCGGTTCATTCAAGATACGGTTCGGAAATTCGATGTTGAATGTGATCTAGTTGAGGAAGACGCTTACGTATACGCTACATCTGAAGAGCAGGCTGAGCGCATCAGTGCTGAATATGAAGCCTATGTTAAGCTCGGCATCTCGGGCGAATTGACTGATCGGCTCGATCTGCCCTTCCCCGTCCGGGCTGCAGTTGCAATGAAGGATCAGGCCCGATTTCATCCTGTGCCTTATTTAGCCCGGCTTGTGGAAGAATTCGTACGATTGGGCGGACAAATATACGAGAACACAATGATAGAAACGATCAAGGAGGGTATTCCTTCAGTAGCGATTTCCGCCGACGGTTTTGAGATTATTTGCGCGGACGTTGTTGCTTGTTCCCATTTCCCCGCGTTCGAGACAGGGTTCTATTTTGCCAGGCTGCATGCGGAGAGCTCCTACGTCATAGCTGCCCGGATACCAGGTGAGATTCCAAAGGGTATGTTCATCAGCGCGGACGAGCCCAAGCGATCGATCCGTTCCGTAACCTATGGCGGGGAGAAGCTAATGCTGATCGGCGGCGAATCCCACAAGACCGGCCAAGGCATCAACACGATAGAGCATTACGAGGCGCTTGAAGCTTGGGCGAGAGAAATGTACGGTGCAAACGAATTTCCCTATCGCTGGTCATCCAACGATTTTATTACGCTGGACAAGCTTCCGTACATTGGGCAGTCTACCAAAGACAAGCCGCACAGCTATGTCGCGACGGGCTTCCGCAAATGGGGAATGACGACGGGGACGGCGTCCGCACTACTGCTGCGCGATCTGTTGACTGGAAAAAGCAGCCCATATGAAGAGCTTTTTGCGCCGTCCCGCTTTCATGCCGATAAAGACGTTAAGACATTCCTTACGCAGAATGCCGATGTGGCCAAACATTTCATACAAGGCAAACTGGAACGGTTGGACATAAAGCCAAAGGAGTTGAACAAGGACGAAGGGGCACTAGTACGGATCAATGGCAAAAAAGCCGGCGCCTACGTTGACCAAGATGGCAAATTACATCTTGTCGACGCCACCTGCACGCATATGGGTTGCGAAGTGGAATGGAACAGCGGCGATCGGACATGGGATTGTCCGTGCCACGGTTCACGTTTCGATTATCGCGGTGAGGTCATGGAAGGACCTGCAGTCAAGCCGCTGAAGGATCTGCAAAAATGATAATCGGATTTACCTAGGCTACAGCACCTGAGACTATATCCCAACGGGTCAAAAAAAAGGACATCTGATTTACTCGGATGTCCAGGTGCTTAGACTAGTAAGCGCAAAGACTGCAAGGCAGCCTGAGATCTCTTTTTAGATTCATTTTTATTAATTTCTTGATTGGGCATTACTGGCTAAAGAGTTTATTCAGGATATAGTTCACGTCTTGCAGCAGTATCTGGACAAATGATGTATCGATAGCCTTTCCGTCTTGTGCTTTCAGTTGATTTTCGAAAGCCTTCAAGGCATTCTCCAGCTTTTCAGGATCGTTCTGCACTTCCACAGCGTGCTGCAATTTGGCAGATAAACTTTGCAGGATTCCTTCCTTGTTGATCCAGCCTTTTTGGGCTCCCTCTTTCAGCACCTCCAATAGGTGGGTTGAGTCTATATCGATGACAAGTAGGAATTCCCGTACTGATTCGTTGCCGGCGCGGTCAACTGCTACAGCCCGAATGATGTGATCGCCTACTGCAAGTTCCAGTGGCGAAATTGTAAATGTAGCATCGTGCGGGAGCCCATCCAAAGTGACGCTAAGAGATGATACACCGGAAATGATGTCATCCGCGTAGACGTTCATTGTTACCGTGTCGCTGTGCCACGCTCGGGTTGGACCACTAAACGTGATTTGCGGCGCTGTCATATCCACCGTTACAGCGGCCGTAGCCGTATAACCGCCTTCCTCAGTTACGGCGGTAACTGTCGTACGCCCGTCGCTGACCGCCGTGACCGTGCCGTCCTCGTTGACGGAGGCGACGTCCGGATTGGCAGATGTCCAGCGAACATTTCGGTTCCACGCTGTGTCCGGAAGCACCCGTGCCATCAGCTTCGTCTCCTGTTCTCGGTCAGTCAGCAGGAGCTCGGTGCGGTCCAGCTCAATGCCGGTCACCGTAGGGTCGACGGAATCATAGGCCCAACGGAAAAGATCGTTATTCATTTTAAAATAAATATTTCCATAGCCGTCTGAAGTAGCATTTCTGAAGTTGTTGACTCCATTGTATATGTTTGTAACCGTATTCGTTGAGGTATCAATCTTGAAGAAATGATTTTTAATTGTCCCGAATATCAGGTTGCTGCCCGGTCTTCCTTGTACTAATGAACCATCCTGGGTAATTTGACTTCCTGTACCATAAGTAACATCTGTAAAACTTTGTACATGATAATCAAATGCATTCGTAGTCGGATTAAAGGCGAAGACGTATCCTTCTGACAATCCCCATATTTTATTATCTGGTCCAAGCGCAAGCGCTGTAATTCCTTGGGAAGAAACCGGCATGGAATAGGTCGTGTATGCCCCTGTCGCCACATTCATCTTGACAAGCTTGGCTTCGGTTGCTTTTGGGGTCGTATCCTTGCCTCCTCCTATAGTAGAACCTGCATAAACATACCCGTTGTAATAAGCTACAGACACAATGCTCTGATTAGGCACAATATTCCTAAATATTTGGGTGGTTCCGGTGATCGTGTCGTGGATTGTAAGGGCGCCCTCTAATTGTCCGGATGCGGCCACCGTACCTATGAATACTTTGTTGTCTCCCTGGGCCATTCCAAACGGTCGTTCTTGCAAATCGGTCGCGCCAATATCTACAACAAGCGACGGTGCCCATGGCTGGCTCACATCGTTCTTATAAATCTTCGCATTCGGATAGCCACCCACATATAGCATGTTGCCTATGGATGTCATCCCTTCTGCTTGCGCAATACCGTAGTTCATCTTGTTCAAATCACTGCGCATGGGAGTATATTCGCCCATATTACCAGAAAGGTACCCGCCGGCAAATATTTTCTTGTCCGGACCTGCTGAGCCAAGAGAGCTAATATCTACTGGTACGCCTGGTAGACCTGTCAACAACATACTGCTGCTTTTTTTCGAGGTAGGATTATATTTGAACAACACAATAGTACCGCCACCATGAGCTACACCTACAATCGTTTCACCTGGATAATTGACTTGATCGTCTAGGGTAGCGATACCCCAGGCATAGCCGTTAGATAGCGCAACCGGCGAGCCGTCAGGGTTTTGCGCAGCCGCAGTCGTTTTTGTATTCACATCGTAAGTACGCAATCCTTGGTACGAATAATAAACTTTACCATTCAAAATCGGCGACACACCGTACGAATGGGCGGGGAATTCCGCATCCAGTGTAGTCGTAAGGCTGCCGTCCGCATTTTTCTTCACATCCAGAACAACTTCCTTATATTCCGGGTTCACCCGTGCAAACACTTTATCTCCCTCGAAATTGAGTTTATCAACGGCAGTATTCGCATTCGCTATTGCTGTTGGGAGAAGATTATCGTGGCGCAGACCGCCCGAGTTCTCAAGTCTGCTAATTTGAGCCGTAACTCCGCCGTTACCTGCATATAGAACATTTCTCGGAGCGTCATAAGCGATGCCATAGGTGTAATTAGACCCGGCAAAAAACGGTTTAGGTGAGAATGTGTAGAATGCCGACGAAGGTTCATATTTGAATACACCAGAGTTAGGAAAGGTTCCGCCGTATACCTTGCCAGGGGTGCTGCCCGGAGCAAGCGCGTATATATAAGTAGCGTCAGAGATCGCTCGGCCTAAATTGACTGGGCTCGCAGCGCCTGGAGTGTAGGAGAACAAATATCCGTTTGGATAAGTACCCATGTACACCTTATTATCAACAGTAGTCGCAGCGGAATGCGCAAACGTCGCACCTGGCAAGCTCATTTGCTTTTGTATGGCACCCGTGTTGACGTTCACCTCAACCATATTAGCTCTAGTATTTGACGACCCGTTTAGTCCAAGGTAAAAGGCAGGCTTTCCGTTGCCATCAAGCGCTAAGGTTGCGCTGCGCATCGCTGTAGAAGTAACGACACTTCCGATATTAGTTAAATCCGCTGTTATCAGTATATCATCCCAATAAGTGGTTCCCATTCCCCCTCCACTGCTATAGAGTAACACGGCTACATAAGCAGTTCCTGCTGGTGCAACTGCACCTGTTCTTATTGAGAACCACTGATTAGCAGGAGAATTCTTGCTTACAAACGCCGAGCTGAGCAGAGTGTGGGAGCTGTCGTAGAAGCGAAGATATAAATCAGCGTAGCCACTCTGAATATTAGCCCATGCGTAAGTATAATAGCTTTTACCTGCAATAGCGGGCATATAAGCGCTCTGTAATCCATACGAAGCCGTAGTAGAGTTGTCTACGATCTTGACGCTGTTCGTACCTGTACGGGCCTGTTCCGAAGAAACGGCGATTCCTCCCGAGCCGTGGGTTTGTGTCCATGAAGTTAAACCGGAATCGAAGCTATAATTAGGGATGAGCATATCTGCTGCATGGGCAGGGAGGAGCGGAAGGATGGAAACCAATAAAATCATAGCAGCCAGCATTTTCTTGATCATAGAATATTCCTCCTTAGTTAATGGATTCGTTGATTAGGATTCATTCGAATTAGATTTCAGTTCGCTCCTTTCTTAATAAACATAAGCGCTTTCATTTATGTAGCAATTGAATTGTACTCTGTCATCCGCTTCCAGATCAGACAATTCGTAAAATCATGCAGCCAATTCAGAACACTTTCCCGAATGACAAGAACATTTATTCATTGCCGTCTTCGGGCAAGAATATGTTTGCTTCTCTGCAACGGGCCCGTGAATGGATTATGTGTTGCTACAATATCCCCACGGGGTCAAAAGAAAGGACATCCGATTTACTCGGATGTCCAGGTGCTGAGACTAGTAAGCCCAACGGAAAAGATCGTTATTCATTTTGAAATAAATATTTCCATAGCCGTCTGAGGTCGCATTTCTGAAGTCATTCACTCCATTGTATATTGTAGTAACGGTATTCGTGGAGGTATCAATCTTAAAGAAATGATTTTTTATAGTCCCGAATATCAGGTTGCTGCCTGGTCTCCCAGGTACTAATGATCCATCCTGGGTAATTTGACTTCCTGTCGCATAGTTAACATCTGTAAATTTTTGTGCATGATAATCAAAAGTATTGGTAGTTGGATTAAAGGCGAAGACGTAGCCTTCTGACAATCCCCATATTTTATTATCTGGTCCTAGCGTAAGCGCTGTAATTCCCTGGGAGGAAACGGGCATGGAATAGGTCGTGTATGCCCCTGTTGCCACGTTCAGCTTGACAAGCTTGGCTTCGGTTGCTGTTGGGGTCGTAGACTTGCCGCCTCCTATAGTAGAGCCTGCGTAAACATATCCGTTGTAATAAGCAACTGACACTATGCTCTGATTAGGCACAATATTCCGAAATATTTGGGAGGTACCTGTGATAGTGTCGTGGATTGTGAGGGCGCCCTCTAATTGTCCGGATGCGGCCACCGTACCTATGAATACTTTGTTGTCTCCCTGGGCCATTCCAAACGGTCGTTCTTGTAGATCGGTCGCGCCAATATCTACAACAAGCGACGGTGCCCATGGTTGGGTCACATCGTTCTTATAAATCTTCGCATTCGGGTAGCCACCCACGTATAGCATGTTGCCAATGGATGTCATCCCTTCTGCTTGCGGAATACCGAAGTTCATTTTGTTCAGATCACTGCGCATGGGAGTGTATTCGCCCATATTACCAGAAAGGTACCCACCGGCAAATATTTTCTTATCCGGACCAGCTGACCCAAGAGCACTAATGTCTACAGGCACGCCTGGAAGATCAGATAATAATATGCTGCTGCTTTTCTTGGATGTCGGATTGTATTTGAACAATACAATAGTACCGCCACCATGAGCTACACCGATAATCGTTTCACCTGGATAATTGACTTGATCGTCTAGAGTAGCGATACCCCAGGCATAGCCGTTTGACAGCGCAACCGGCGAGCCGTCTGGGTTTTGCGCAGCAGCAGTCGTTTTTGTATTCACATCGTAAGTACGCAATCCTTGGTACGAATAATAAACTTTACCATTTAGAATCGGTGAAACTCCGTACGAATGGGCGGGGAATTCCGCATCCAGTGTAGTCGTAAGGCTACCGTCCGCATTTTTCTTCACATCCAGGACAACTTCCTTATACTCCGGGTTCACCCGAGCAAACAATTTATCTCCTTCATAACTCATCTTATCAACAGCAGTATTCGCATTCGCTATTGCTGTTGGGAGCAGATTATCGTGGCGCAAGCCGCCAGAGTTCTCAAGTCTGCTGATTTGAGCATAATACCCGCCGGTTCCCGCGTACAGAACATTTCTTGGAGCGTCATAAGCAATGGAGTATGTGTAATGGGACCAGTAAAAAAACGGTTTAGGTAAGAATGTGTAGAATCCCGGCGAAGGTTCATATTTGAATACACCTGATGAAGGATATGTTCCGCCGTATACTTTACCCGGCGAGTCGCCCGGAGCAAGCGCGTATATATATGTAGCGTCAGATATCGCTCTACCCAGATTGACAGGGCTTGCCGTACCTGGCGTGTACTGGTACAAATATCCGTTCGGATAAGTACCCATATAAACTTTGTTATCTACAGTAGTCGCAGCGGAATGAGCATACGTCGCACCTGGCAAGCTCATTTGCTTTTGTATGGCTCCAGTGTTGACATTCACTTCAACCATATTAGCACTAGTATCTGACGACCCGTTTAGACCAAGGTAAAAGGCAGGCTTTCCGCTGCCATCAAGCGCTAAGGTTGCGCTGCGCATCGCTGTTGAAGTGACGACACTTCCGATATTAGTTAAATCCGCTGTTATCAGTATATCATCCCAATAAGTCGTTCCCATTCCCCCTGCACTGCTATAAAGTAACACAGCTACATAAGCAGTTCCTGTCGGTGCAACCGCACCGGTTTTTATTGAGAACCACTCATTAGTAGGAGAATTCTTGCTTACAAACGCCGAGGAAAGCAGAGTGTGGGAGCTGTTGAAGAATCGAAGATATAAATCCGCGTAGCCACTCTGAATGTTAGCCCATGCGTAAGTATAATAGCTTTTACCTGCAATAGCAGGCATATAATCGCTCTGTAATCCATACGAAGCTGTAGTAGAGTTGTCTTCGAACTTGACGCTGTTCGTACCTGTACGGGCCTGTTCCGAAGAAACGGTGATTCCTCCCGAACCGTGGGTTTGTGTCCATGAAGTCAAACCGGAACCGAAGCTGTAATTAGGGATGAGCATATCTGCTGCATGAGCAGGGAGGAGCGGAAGAATGGAAACCAATAAAACAATAGCAGCTAGCATTTTCTTGATCATAGATTAAGCCTCCTTAGTTAATGGATTCGCTGATTATGATTCAACCGGGAAAGATTTGAGTTCACTCCTTTCTCACTATAATTAAGCGCTTTCATTTGTGTTGCAATTGAATTGTACTCCGTCATCAGCTTGCAGATCAGACAATTCGTAAAAACATGCAGACAATTCAGAACTCTTTCCAAAAGAAGAAGGAATATGGTTGTAAGGGATCGAATGTAGAAGGCCAATGTAAAATCGAGTCAACAGTGAATCAACTAAAATAACAAATAATGGAAGGAAGAAACAATCATGTTTAAAGATTTGGGTGCACCAGTTAAAGAAGGGGCTATATTAGGTCAAGGTTATGTGGTAGGGCAGGATGGGAAAGGAAATCAGAATTGCATCTATATTTCCCTGACCCAATATGAGAATTCTGTTCTGCTCTTGAAGTATAATGCGGACACGAATGAAACGACGCAGTACAGAGCGGAGAATAATCCCAATATTGGAGCCAAGCAAGGGGCTTGGGGCATTGCCTCGACCGGAAGTCGGATATACCTGGGGACTTACTACCAAGGTCATTTGCTGCGGTACGATGCCGAGCAGGATGAAATGATTGATCTGGGACAAGCTGTGCAGGGAGAAGAATATATATGGTCACTTGCCTATGATGGAAAAGGAAAGTTATATGGTGGAACTTACCCAGGTGGAAAATTGTTTGCTTTGGATTTAAGTACAGAGATCGTAAGCGATCTGGGGACATTCGATAAAGACTCCGTTTATTGCCGGCAAGTTCGTGTGCGGAACGATGGGAAAGTTGTTACTGCCCTCGGGAGCAAGCAGATTAAGATTGGTATTTACGACCCGGAATCGGGTGGGATGCAGGTCATCACCTATCCGGAGGTGCTTACAGGTTTCCCGGAAATGACACAGGATGTACAAGGGAACATATTTGTGAAAGCACCGAAAAGCCAGGATCTTTATCAGGTTGTAGGCAATGAACTTATTCGGGTAGAACAAATCGGTGCTGCTCCAAAGCTTCTATTGTCTGGGGGGCGGGAAGTCGTTTCCGTAACGAACACCCATGTAACTATTGCAGACGAGAAAGGGAACGAGGTTACACATAACCTGCAATATGAATCCGGTGGACTAATGATGTGGATGGTGCATAAGGGTCCGGATGACAAGATTTATGGAAGCGCTGCTCTGCCTTTACGGATGTTCAGCTACGATCCGAAGACAGGTGAAACGGTGAAGCTTGGAAGTCCATCCCCTTCGTCGGGCGGGGAAATTTACTCCATGACAAATGTTGGCAATAAGCTGTATTCGGGCAGTTATCCGGGATCCTATATTTCCGTATATGACCCTGGGAAGCCTTGGAATGTTGGCAAGAATGCAGACCATAACCCAAGGGAAATTGGACCCATCGGATCCATGCAGAATAGGCCTATCAGCATGATAACAGGGGCAGACGGCAATATATATATCGCTTCGGTTCCTAATTATGGCGAGGTTTCTGGCGCCTTGACGAGGCTGAACCCTCTTACAGACCAATTTACCGTATGGCGGGGAATTGTAGACGAGCAGTCCGTTTATGTCCTAGACAACATCCCAGGAACTCGCTATATTTGTGCAGCTACTACGAATGAGGTGGGCACCGGCGCCGATAAACCGACTATGGATGCACGATTGTTCATATGGGATATCGATAAGGAACAAAAAATAAAGGAAATCCATCCAGTTGCAGGGGCCGAACAAGTGGTATCAATCAAGTATAAAGACGGTATTATTTATGGGTTGACTGGTAATGGAGTTTTATTCGCCTATGATTATGTACAGCACCAGGTCGTCTGGCAAAAAGACATTCCGATTCAAAAAGCAATATGGCCAGGCATGGACATCACGGAACGCAACATCATATACGGCGCCGGTGACAATAAATTGTTCCGATATGATATACAGAACGATCATTTCTCAGTTGTTGCTGAGGCTGAAGGCTGGGTTCTGGGCTTTCATATGGATAAGGAGAACAACAAAATCTACTGCACGCCTGCGGCACGACTTTATTGTTATGATATTGAAGATTAAGCCTATGACGCTCTATTCTCTAGAATAGAGCGTTTCTATACAAGAAAACTATTCCATTCTCGATGCCATGTACGTGTAACAAGAATTCCGTTGATACAGGGGGGAACAGCATGCTGAAAGTGCTAATCGTTGATGATGATAAATTGGTGCGAAAAGGTCTGATCTATACAATGCCTTGGGATGATTTCAACATGCAAGTTGTTGGTGAGGTCAATAACGGAATGAAGGCTCTCGAATTTCTCGAGCTGAATGAGATTGATCTGTTGATCACGGATCTTGCTATGCCCGTTATGGATGGCATCGAGTTGATGCGCAACGTGCGAAGACTATATCCACATATATGGATGGTCGTTCTCACGTTCCATCAAGAATTCGATATTATTCAGCAAGCTTTGCGCATCGGGGCTATTGATTACATCGCCAAAGTGCAGCTGGAGAAGGAACAAATGGAGGAGGTGCTTGGCCGCATTGCAGACCGGATACATAGCGAGATGAAACAGGCGGAGCGCCATAAGTCGATCGTGTCCAATACAGCTGTGGAAACGAAAGGAGACAATAGAGTTCTCGTTTTTGTGGATCTTAGTGGGCGATTCAATTTGGAAGCACTTCAAGAACTTCCGTACGTTCATAAGGAATCGCTTATTAGTATCGGGTTCGGAATGTGGCTGCTTGAAATCGGTGACAACAGGGATCAGGAATTTGAATCGAATACTCTCAGCCGTCTCGGGCTTGAACAAGATTGGGCGATGATCCTCGTTACTGGAGCGAATGAGAGCAATAAGAATGAACTGTATGCGATGCTGCGAGCATACAAAGAGCATGCGTTCTATTATGATTTTGATAAAAGACGCAGCTTCTATATGCTATCGGCTGATAAGCTTAGTGAACAAAGGCTGCAAGTCCCTGCAGATAGCGATATGATCCAGCTTCGGGAGAGTTGGACCTCCCTATTTTGGGTAATGGATGACTCTATATTCAACAATCTGATTGAAGAGACAAAACGGCTTCAACCGCCCGTTTCTCAATTGGAGGGCATATTCTATTCGGCTGTGATGGAGTGGAGACGATTCGTTCCAGATTCATCCATCCCGCCATTCGGTTCTTTACGTCCCTTTCCCAATTGGTCAAACGGGATTGAATGGCTGCAGACGGTGCGTAACGACCTGCGCAGGAAACTGAGTAAAACTTATTCGGATGATGTTGTGCAGGGTATTATGAAGGCGGTTTCTTTCATTCGCAATCATTTTAATCAGGAAATGAGGCTTGCCGATGCCGCTAAAGTGGCGAATATGAGCAGGAGCTATTTTAGCCAATGCTTCAAAGATATTGTCGGTCAATCGTTTAACGATTATGTCCGCAGCATTCGAATCGCCTATGCGCAAGAACTGCTTCAGCAAACGGCAAACCCGATCTACTGGGTTGCGGAAAAATGCGGGTACTTTAACGAAAAATATTTCAGCAGGGTATTCAACGAACAAATTGGAGTACTGCCCAGTGAATATCGGCAACTGCCTAAGTGAGGTGACGTGAACCAATATGCATCCTGTCTTAACGCGAATTACTCGTAATTGGCCCATCTTGTTTTACACTCTGAAGAGCAGAGTAATTGTGGTCCTCCTTCTAACCTCGCTTGTACCACTCGTTTTGATCGGTGGAGCTTCCTATTACACGATCGCATCAATGATGGAAAACAAAATCGTGAACAGTGTACAGAACCAGTTGAATTATACCGCTTTTTCAATAGAAAAGGAGCTCAAAAATTTAAACCATGTCGCCATGCAATTGTCTTTCGAAGAAGGAATCGGTAAAGTTCTTAGTCGATACTTATCATCTGATTATTACGATAGATTCCAACTGGAGCAGGAAATACAGAACTATATCTTTCTTATTACATATACGAATCCGAACATAGGGCTTATCCATTATTACTTCACCGACACTCAAAAAATGGCATTTAAAGACACCGGCCTTCCGCTAGACCTTAACCCGGATGAACTGCCGAAACTGTACAGCTTCGGTGGGATTTCCTATCATGCCCTGCACCCATCGATTGACAATTTGTCCGATTCACTTGTCCTTTCTGTGGATCGCCGGATCTTCATTCCCGGATACGAGAATTTGCATATTTATGTAGAGACTAACCCGAAGTTATTAACTCAACTATTGGGTGATAACCAGTCCGGGATGACAACAGCTTACCTAATGTCAGATACTCAGAATCGGATCATATACAGTGAGAAAACGGGTGATTATGCCGTCGGGTCAATACTTTCATCTGAGGATTCAGGCATGCCCTTCCGCAAAACTCAGGACAGCTATCTTTTTTCCGAAAAGACAAATGACGAATGGAAATGGACCGCCGTCATTCCGAAGGTCGAATACGACAAAGAAAGAAACAGCTGGATTCGACAGTTCGCTATCATTGCAATCGTTACACTGATGGCCGCGCTAGGTTTCGCATGGATACTATGGAGGACCGTATACAAACCACTTACGGGATTTAATAAAGAGATTCGTTCTTTGCAAATGGGCGGCTTACATTCTCCATTGAATTATCCTAAGATCGCCGAATTCGATTATGTGCTTGATAGATTTGAGGAGATGCGGCAGCGCATATGGCAGCTTCTGCTTGAAGTAGAACGGAACGAAAAAATGAAATCACGGCTAGAGGTAGAGAAGCTGCTGTTTCAGATCAACCCGCATTTCATTCATAATACTCTCGATACCGTTCGTTGGTTGGCGCGATTGAATGGACAGGAACAGATTGAGAGGCTCGTCTCCATCCTGAACAAAGTGCTTTATTACAACATGGGCAAAGGAGGAACAGCAACATTAGGACGGGAAATTGCTTGCCTAAATGATTATGTGGAATTACAGCAAATACGTTATGATTTTCAATTTGAAGTAGATATACAGGCAGGGGACGAACTGATGGATGTACCGATCCCCCGATTTATACTTCAACCCCTTGTAGAAAATTCGCTCTATCACGGACTGGGAGATGATGGTTGGATTGAGGTTAAAGCCGGATTTGAAGGTGAGGAGCGTATTCGCATTGAGGTGAAGGACAACGGATTGGGGATGCATGTGGAGGAAATCAGGCGGTTGCTCGATAGTGGAATAGAGGAACGTCGGAAGACCGGGATGGGCATTGGTATCCATTATGTGAATAGGATGATTAAGGTGCAGTATGGAGACAGAGCGAGTCTTACTATTAACAGCGAACTAGGCATCGGAACTTCAATTGTATTGCTTATTCCGATCACGGACGAACAAGATGGAGCATAATTGTCCGCTAAAAGGTTAGGAATCATCCGAAAATGCGGGATGGCATTCGAAAACCTCGTGCAATCTTGGTCCATATTAAGGATAATCCTGACCTCTAAAAGGGGTATTCGTGTTCTATGATGAATACAGACTCTCGAACAATCGATCAGATGTAGTGGAGTCGAATCTAATATTAACAGGAGGGTGTCAATTTTGCTTAGAAAAAAGAAAGCGATATCAGTACTCATGGCTTCCGTGTTGTTATCGAGTGTTGTAGCAGCGGGCTGTTCCAGTAAGAGCGAACCGCCAGCGTCTTCAGCCAGTCCAACCCCCGCGAAAACGGAAGAAAAAAGAATCAAGATGAGCATGTTCATGAATAACTCCGGTATCGCTCATCCTGAAGGTGTCGATCCAAGCAACAATCCGTATCTCAACATCGTGGAAGATTATGCGAACGTTGATTTGGAGTTGGAGGTGCCGAACTATACGGACTTCAAAACAAAGTTCAATCTGATGTTGTCATCCGGTAACTTACCAGATATCTTACATACGGTGTATCCGGACGAAACAAACCAGCGAGCAGATGAAGGTGCTTTTCTTGACCTGAAGGCTTTCTACGACAAATCACCGATCATTAAGAAGTACATTACACCAGAAATGATGGAAATGGCAAAATCGAGTTCAGGCCATTACTATCGCATACCAATGTCTTGGACGTCGGTGCCGCAGGGTGATGGCGTCATGGCACGCTACGATCTTGTCGTCAAATATAACGGAGGCAAATGGCCGGAAACGGTTGAGGAATGGATCGAGCTTATGCGTAAAATCAAAAAGGCGGATCCGAATTCCATTCCGATGTCTAACCGCGTTGTCAACGAATTTGGGATTGCATACGGAGGCTTGCCTATCTTTTATTGGTACGGAGCTAGACCGAATTCATACCGGATAGAGGGCGGTAAAGCAGTCAGTACATTCACACTGCCGGAGTACAAGGCGGCCGTTGTAGTGATGAAGCAATTATATGACGAAGGACTTCTTGACAAAGAATTCGCTACGACCGACGGGGCCAAATTTTCAGAAAAGAAGAAAAACCGAAACGTGCTGTTTGAAGTGAATACAGCGGATCAAGCTATTCCAACAGGAACGGCGAAACTTCCAGAAGATGCAACCAAAGAGACCCAGATTGCGCCGCCTCTCACGAAGTATCCTTCTGTCCTGAAGGATGTCAAGTATGTACAGCCTAAGGCTTCGTATCCAATTAACGCTCATGGCATTTATATTTCCGCGAAAACGAAGGATAAGGATCGTGCGTGGAAAGTGATTGAAGGGTTTGCTTCAGATAAACTGCATGATGCTATTTTCTGGGGTAAAGAGGGCGAAGATTTCATGATAGAGAACGGCAAGAAATTACCGATCGCTGGTCAAGGGCTCGCTCATGCCAATAAAAGATATGCGCTTCACCTTAGTCTTATTTTCGGGTTCAATGATCGAAAAGAATCCAGCATCGCGGCTGCAGAGAAGTTCATGGATAAGGACGAGTTCAAAAGACGTATGGACGGGATGAAAAGGGTAGAAGATGCTGCGAAATCAACCGGCTTGGCGCTGGAACCATTCGTGATATTGTCTGCCGATACAGCAAGCAAAAAAACCGAATCCAACCAATTCATATCGACGGCTACGATCGAAGCGATTATGGGTAAGATTACGATGGAGCAGTTCGATCAAAAGGTCGATGAATACAAAAAGAAATACGGGTTCATCTATGATGAATATACGAAATATATGACCGAAAACAAGGATAAGCTGAAAAAGCTTGGTGTTAAAGAAATCGAGTGGTAATAAAAATGTACCCGCGTGAATCGAACAGACGTCGTGTAGATGATGTCGGTTCACCGCGGGTACGTTCCTCTTAAGTGAGACAAGCATCATTATATGGATGAAAACAGGAGGGATTGGGCCGATGAAAGTAGCTTTAGAATCTGCACCGAGCAGCAAACGGCCAACCGCAAAACGTAAGCGGCGAGTGAACATGAAGACGCAGTTCGCACTTTATTTGCTTCTTGCCCCAACACTACTTTTGCTGTTTGTCTTTAAATATATTCCGATGTATGGAGTTTCTATCGCGTTTCAAGATTTTTCTCCGTTCCGCGGCATTACTGGCAGCCCTTGGGTTGGCATGAAGCATATCGTTCGATTTCTAACGGACGATTCATTCTGGCGTGTAATGGGCAATACGCTCATCCTTAACTTTTACGATCTGATCTTCGGTTTTACGGCTCCGATTTTATTCGCGTTACTTGCTAATGAATTAGTTAGCACTGCTTTCAAGCGAGTTACGCAAACGATATCGTACATGCCGCATTTCTTGTCATGGGTCGTTGTTTCAGGTTTTTTCTACCAGTTATTATCGCCTAATGACGGTATATTCAATATGATGCTCGGCTGGTTCGGAATCGAGCCGATCTTTTTTATGACAGAGAAAGAGCTATTCCGCGGTATAGTAGTCTCAGCGGGAATCTGGAAGGAAGTCGGATGGTCAGCCATTCTATATTTTGCCGTCATCGCTGGCATCGATTCCAGCTTGTACGAGGCAGCAAAGGTAGACGGTGCCAGCCGACTCCGCCAAGTATGGCATATCACACTGCCGGGAATGGTGCCGATGATCGTGCTGCTATTGCTTTTAAGATTGTCTAATTTATTCGAGATCGGCTTTGAACGATTGTTCCTGCTTCAAAACCCGCTTGTGCTCGAAGTCTCCGACGTTATCAGTACCTACGTATACCGGATCGGGTTGCAGAATTCGCAATACAGCCTTACAACGGCAATCGGGTTCGTGCAAAGCATACTCGGTTTCCTTATGCTGATCACCGCGAACAGGCTGTCTAAGAAGCTCGTCGGGGTAGGACTTTATTGAAAAGGAGGAGAATAGATGTTGCACCGCTCGACTTCAGGCAAAATATTCGATAGTTTCAACTATTTGTTGTTTGTTTTATTTTGCATATCCATTCTTGTACCGTTTATTAACGCAATTGCCATTTCGCTCAGCAGCTATGAGGCAGCAGCGTTTGGCAAAATCGGACTTTGGCCAAAAGGGTTCAATTTAGAAGCCTACCATAAGCTTGCATATAGCAAACAATTTATACGCACGTTCATGAATACAGTGTTTCTTACCGTAGTTAATACGACGCTTGTAATCGTTCTATCGCTTGCGGCTGGATATGTAATGGCGCATAAGCATTTAGTCGGCACGCGATTTCTGTTTACGTTTCTAATTATCCCAATGTACTTCAGCGGTGGTCTCATCCCGACATACCTGCTTGTGAACAAGCTTGGTCTGAACAATTCGTACTTGGCTCTTATTCTTCCTGGTATCATCAACATTTTTTATATTATCGTATTCCGTAATCAGATTAATCAACTTCCACAAGAGTTGATCGAATCGGCAGAAATCGACGGGGCGAGTGAAATGCGCATCCTGATCAATATAATTCTTCCACTTGTGTTGCCGATGGCTATGGCGTTTGTCGTGTTCAGTGCAGTGGGTTATTGGAATGAGTGGTTCAACGTATTGATTTACATCCGTGATAAAAAGATGTGGACGTTGCAGTTTCAGTTAAGGGACATTCTGGTTAGCGCACAGTTGATTGATTCGGAGATGGAAAAGTCACTTATAAGCGACGAGACGTTAATTCATCCGAATAATTTGAAAATGGCTGCTTTAATGCTGACTATTTTACCTATTATTATCGTGTATCCTTTCGTTCAAAAGTATTTCATTCATGGTCAGCTTGTTGGAGCAGTGAAAGGTTAATAACAAAGTTTGAAGCCTTATATGGCGGAATTCTTCGTTAGACAAACTGTGGACCTCGTCCTATTTTGTTTGAGAAGGATTCGTCGCTCACATAGGGCTTTTTTTCGTTTTTTTAATTGAAGAGCTTTTTATTATTACAAGAAAGGTAGACTCGTAATTGGGTTCTATTTTGCACATAGTGTCCAAGCAAATCTTCCAGATCGTTATAACATATAAATAGAATCTACTGAATTCCGACCAAATAGTAGATGAAGGAGGACAACTATGATCTCTGTTATATGCTGTACGATGAGAGAACAATATATCGATCATGTATTCAATAATTACTTGACTCAAAATGTGAAGGTTAAGGAACTGATTATCATTCTAAACGATGAGGATATGAATCTAGCAATATGGCAGCAAAAAGCGGAGACTTATCCAGATATATCAGTATTTCAACTGCCAAAGAAAACTAGTCTCGGAGAGTGCTTGAATTTTGGTGTAAGACTTGCGAAATATGATCTAATTTCAAAATTGGATGATGATGACTATTACGCACCTGAGTATCTCTCAGAACAAATGAATGCCATGCAAAAAACGAATGCCGACATCGTGTGCAAGAGAACTGTGTTTATGTATTTCGAGAAAGAGAAAAAGCTGGCGTTACACTTGGATCGTATGGAGACCAACACTTTCATGAGGAAATCAGGCGGAATAAAAGGCGCTACTCTAGTTATGAGGAAGAAGGTTTGTAAAAAGGTAAGGTTCCCTCATGTAAATCTAGGAGAAGACAGCGACTTTCTGAAGAAATGTTTGAAAAAGCGCTATAAAATTTATGCAACGGATGCATACAACTATGTATGTTTACGAAGATCCGCGAAACATCACACTTGGAGAACACAAAATGATGAATTAATGGAAGAATCTAAACTTATTTGTAAGACTGATGATTACAAGAAGTTTATAGAACAAGAGAGGGATGGCCAAGAGTCAGAGAATACATCTTGGTCGTTGATTTGGTTGGTTGACCTAGTTTATTCCACTTGGGGTCCGATATTAAAAAAAATCCTACAGGAAGCAAGAACTAAAGATCATTGAAGGTCGCGGTAATCGCGGCCTTTTTTAATTTGCATTGGCTATATTGAACTTGTGACCAAAAATATATTAATAAAGTTTGACGTAAATAAAGAATAGGTTTATGATCTATTCGTAATCATTACGAATAAAATTAGGAGGCACAGAATGAAGAGAAGAATATGGTTGTCTATATTTCTGTCGGTAGCTATCGCGCTAAGTGGCTGTTCGAATGAGGAGGAAATTAAACCAACTTCCTCCGAGGAAATCGTCGTTTCAATAAAAGGCGAACCGGCTAAGGGGTTTGATCCGGCCTTTGACTGGCCAGGTTTGGGAGAAGCATTGTTTCAAAGCAAGTTGGTCGTTTTTGATAAAGAGATGAACCTCGTTAACGATCTAGCTACAGAAAGAATAGTAAGTAAGGACGGGAAAGAACTAACGGTCAAGCTGAGGGAGGATGTACTTTACTCAGACGGACAAAAGTTTACGGCAAGCGATGTAGTTTTCACTTTTGAGAAAGTGAGGAAGACTACCTCGTATATCGATCTGTCCAATGTAACTCAGGTATTTGCGGATGGTGACTATACCGTGAAATTTAGGTTGGATCATCCTGATTCTACATTCGAATACACATTAACCCGAATTGCGATCATTCCGGAGCATGCGTACAGCGAGAATTATAGTCAGAATCCGGTAGGTTCTGGCCCCTACAAGTTTGTAGAGTGGCAAAAAGGTCAGAAGCTCATCATAGAAGCCAACCCACTCTATTACGGCAAAAAGCCGAATATCAAAAAAGTGACATTCTTATATTTAGATATGGACTCCAGCTTTGCCGGTGCGAAACGGGGAGAAATCGACATTGCTCGAGTAAGCATGGATTATATCGGAAAGAAGATCCCCGGTTACACTCAGAGAAATATAGAAACTATGGATATTGTCTCTTTAAGTTTGCCGACTGTAAAAAAAGGCACTTACGAAATGGAAGGAACTCCTATCGGGAATGACGTAACATCGGATAGAGCCATCCGAAGAGCGCTCTCCTATGGAATGGATCGGGAAGGGATAAGCCGGAATGCATTAAACGGAGGTGCACGCCCGGTTTATTCCCACAATCCAGGGATGCCTTGGGATAATGAGGCGAATAACATTATTAATGCGGATGTGAAGCAAGCAAAGAAAATACTACAAGAAGGCGGTTGGGCGGACACGGACAATGATGGTGTTGTTGAGAAGAACGGGCTAAAAGCAGAATTCACGCTGCTATATGTTCCGGGAGAAGTAGAGAGACAGGCCGTGGTTTTAGGTGTTCAGGATAGCGCCAAGAAAATAGGGATAAAAGTAAACCTTGAAGCCAAAGTTTGGGATGAAATCAGCAAACAAAAGTTGATATACAAAGAAGCGTATCTATTTGGCAAAGGCGCTGATAGTCCCTTCGAAATCTATACCAATTTCAGTTCGGAGCGGATTGCAAAGGGCACAACCAATTCTCCCAGCTATAAGAATGAGTTCGTGGATGAATACTTGAGAAATGCCATACAAACGACGAATCAAGATGAAGCAATGGAATTCTGGAAGAAAGCGCAATGGGACGGGGAGCACGGCGCCAATTCTCTGGGAGATAGCCCGTTTGTGCCTATGGTCGCTTTTCATCATACGTTCTATATCAAAGACGGCGTAGAAATCGGAGATTTCCGGCCAGCCCCCCACAGAGGCGCTTACTGGATCACGGTAGAGAATATTAAAGACTGGGTGAAGAACTGATATGAGAATTGAAGTCAAGCCTGATCCAATAACAGAGTCGTCCCATATCATGAACGCTTCACGTTTTATAGGAATAAAAATCGTTCGTTTGTTTCTACTGTTGTTTGTCGTTACGATAGTCTGCTTTATTCTAATGAAATATTCCCCGATCGATCCGATTGAAGCGTATATAGGTGGAGAACATGCATCTTTGCCGCCAGAACAAATTGAGCACCTGAGAGAATACTGGGGACTTAATGACAGTTTTGTCGTGCGTTACGTGAAGTGGATCAGGGGACTGCTGAGCGGCAATATGGGGACCAGCATCGTATACAACCAGCCGGTTAAAGACGTTATTATGGAAAAATTCACGGCCTCCCTTCTGCTTATGGGAACTGCGTGGGTAATATCAGGGATTCTAGGCTTCGTTATGGGAATTATTGGAGCCCTGAACAAAGACAAGCTTATCGATAAAATAATCAAGATGTACTGTCTGATCTTGGCATCCGCGCCCATCTTCTGGGTTGGGATTCTTCTCCTGATTGTATTTTCAGTTAAATTAGGTTGGTTTCCTATCGGACTAAGTGCTCCTATTCACTCAACTGTCGCTGATGCAAGCTGGGGAGACAGGGTGTATCATTTATTTCTCCCCGCTCTTACGTTAAGTTTGACCGGGGTGGCGAGTATCGCGCTGCATACCCGGCAGAAATTCATTGATGTATTGGACAGTGATTATGTCCTCTTCGCCAAAGCGAGAGGTGAGAGCAAATGGCTTATCATGAGAAGACATGGAATGAAAAACATTCTACTCCCTGCCATTACACTGCAGTTTGCTTCTATTGCCGAATTGTTCGGGGGGTCTACACTGGCTGAAGGAATCTTTTCCTATCCAGGATTAGGCAAAGCGGTCGTTGAAGCCGGAATCAGAGCAGATCTGCCGTTACTGGTGGGAATCGCCTTGTTCGCAGCCGCTTTCGTCTTTGCAGGTAATTTTATTGCAAACCTATTGTATTCTTTGGTCGATCCTCGAATCAGGGAGGGATATATACGTGGAAATTAATACCAAGTTTTACTCTGAACGGGCAAAAAGAAAAGTTTTCAATATCGGGTTTGAAAATATGCGGCAAAAAACCTTATTTTACATTGGTTTCTGCACAGTATTGCTCCTGACCATTCTGATCTCCGGGAACTTCATAACGGAGGGCGCATTGCGGGTTAATTTTGTCGATAAGAACCTGCAACCGTCGTTCAATCATATTTACGGGACGGATTGGTTCGGACGGGATATGTTTCTGCGTACTTTGAAAGGCCTTTCTCTCAGTATTATTATCGGAGCATTATCTACGATCGGAAGCGGAATCATAGCACTCTTCATGGGGACGGTAGCTGCCATCGGCGGTAAAAGGGTGGATTCCTGTATCAATTGGCTGATTGATGTCGTTATGGGAGTGCCTATGCTCATTTTTCTGATTTTGATTTCTTTTATTTTTGGAAAAGGACCTCAAGGCATTATTATAGGTATGATTCTTACGCATTGGACATATCTCGCCAGGGTTGTCCGCGCGGAAGTATTGCAGCTTAAGTCCAGCCAGTATGTGATCGCTTCTAGAAGCCTTGGTAAGAGCAAAGGATATATCGTGCTACATCATATGCTTCCCCATGTATATCCACAATTTCTAGTTGGGTTGATCCTGATGTTTCCTCATACTATTCTGCACGAGGCATCTCTGACCTTCCTTGGATTCGGCTTATCCCCTCATCAGCCTGGTATTGGTGTGATTTTGTCGGAATCGCTCAATTATTTAAGCACGGGTCAATGGTGGATTGCTCTTATGCCAGGGTTGTCTTTGCTTGTCATTGTTAGGCTGTTCGATATTTTAGGAGAAAACGTACAGGCTCTCTATAATCCATACAAAGCTCACGAATAGGAGATATAACATGGAACTAAAAATACCTCTATTGGAAGTAAAGGATTTTGGTGTGAGCTTTAAGCAATACAGGAAGGGTTTAAACCAACAAGATACTCAAGTGATTTCCAATTTCACTCTAGATTTGTTTCCAGGCGAGATCATGGCCATTGTTGGCGCCAGCGGTTCAGGAAAAAGTCTGCTCGCTCATGCTATTCTTGGAATACTGCCTTCCAATGCACACACCATTGGAAGCATCAAATTTAAAGGCGAGGAGCTTACCCAATTAAGAAAAGAACAGCTGCGGGGCAGGGAAATCTCACTTATCCCTCAATCAGTGGGTTATCTGGATCCTCTAATGAAGACAGGCAAACAGATTGACAGTCCCTTAAAGAGCGTGAAAAGCACGGTAAAGAGCATTATGAATCGTTTTCATTTGGCGGACGAGGTGAAGAACAAATACCCGTTTCAGTTGTCGGGAGGCATGGCGAGAAGGGTGCTCATCGGTACAGCGTTAACTTCGGGAGCCAATCTGATCATTGCAGATGAACCCACCCCGGGTTTGCATAAATCTATGGTTGACGAGACATTGAGCACCTTGAAGGAATTGGCTAGCAATGGGAAAGGCGTATTGATGATTACCCATGATATCGATCTCGCCTTTATCATAGCGGACAAGATTGCGGTGTTTAACAATGGGGTATCAATCGAGGTGGTGGACGCGAAGGCATTCGAGGCTTCTTCGGACAATGTGAAGCACCCATACAGTAAAGCGCTATGGCATGCTTTGCCGCAGAATGGATTTCATTCAATCCGGAGCAAGGATTACAGTGATGATATTGATACGATGCAGGAAGCTGGAAGGGTGTGAAACATGATGCTGGAGGCAAAACGTATTCATTACAGATATAACAGCAGTAGAGAATGGGTATTGGAAGACGTTTCCCTCGAAGTGAACGCAGGTGAAGTGGTTGGCTTAGTCGGTACAAGCGGACGGGGTAAGAGTACGCTAGGAAAAATATTGGCGGGGCAAATCGAAGGGTACAAAGGAGAGGTCTTGCTGGAGGGTAAGCCTATTCCGATGGGAGTCTATTCTCCAGTCCAGCTGATTTATCAGCATCCCGAACTTGCCGTGAATCCCAAATGGAAACTGGGCAAGACGTTAGCAGAAGCGGGAGAGTACGACGACGGGCTCAGAAAGGAGATGGGGATCAGGGAGCAATTTCTGAACCGCTGGCCTAATGAACTTTCGGGCGGGGAGCTTCAGAGGATTTGCGTGATGAGAGCTCTGAAGCCTCAAACGCGTTTTATCATTGCGGATGAAATCAGCACGATGTTGGATGTGATTACTCAATCTCAAATTTGGGATATTGTACTCGGCTATGCAAAGCAAAACAACATTGGCATTCTGGTAATTACCCATAACGAGAATTTGGCTAAAGTTATTTGTACTAGAACAATCCACTTGCTCTAAACAATGACTCCCGACAGAAACCACTGTGAAATGCGAAGTAAAAGCGAAAAAGAAAATGTCGTCTCGTGTATTAAAATTAATTATCGATTTTAAACACTTGTTATACAATTAACTAGGAAGCCTATTGCACGTCATGAGTTATATCCGAATAAGTCCGGGAGGGAGTGTAAGGAAATGGAAAATGATCGAAACTGGGCAGGTAACTACAGGTATAGCGCCACGGAACTCCATGTTCCCGACAATGTGGAACAAGTACAAGAATTGGTGGCTCGCAGCAGTCGAATGAAGGTGCTTGGAACGCGCCACTCGTTTAATGGTATCGCCGATTGTACCGAAAGCCTTCTCTCGCTGGAGAAGCTTAACAGAGTGACAGCATTAGACCATACTCGCAATAAGGTAACGGTAGAAGCCGGAATAAGATATGGAGAGCTGTGCCAATATCTTCACAGCAACGGCTATTCATTGCACAATTTGGCGTCGCTGCCGCACATTACCGTTGCAGGTGCAATCGCGACGGCAACGCATGGTTCCGGTGATCGGAACGGTAATCTTGCTACAGCGGTTCATTCCCTGGAGGTCATCAAAGCGGATGGGGAGTCGGTTGAGTTTTCACGTGAACAACATGACGGGGTCATTACCGGAGCAGTTGTTGGACTTGGGGGATTGGGCGTAGTCACGAAAATCACACTGGATGTAATACCTGTATTTCAGATGAGTCAGTACGTATACGAGAACTTACCTTTGGTGCATCTAAAAGAGCATCTTGACGATATATTCACCAGTGCTTACAGTGTAAGTCTATTTACGGATTGGAAGAAATCAATGTTCAATCAAGTCTGGTTAAAGCGAAGAATAACAGATCAAGCTACAGCTCAGGTGGAAACTGAATTTTTTGGTGCGATACGAGCAACCGCCCATTTGCACCCGGTGCCGGGTTACACAGCGGAGAATTGCAGCGAACAGATGGGCATTCCGGGACCATGGTACGAACGGCTGCCGCACTTTCGAATGGATTTCACGCCAAGCGCCGGAGAGGAGCTGCAAAGCGAGTATTTCGTGCCGCGCCAAGATGCATATCACGCATTGTGTGCGATTGACCAGCTACGAGAGTACATATCGCCACTCCTTCATGTTTCCGAGATTCGCACGATTGCAGAAGACAACATGTGGATGAGCCCCTGTTACAAGCAGGATTCCGTTGCAATCCACTTTACGTGGAAAGCTGATTGGGGGGCCGTTCAACAAGTTTTGCCGATCATCGAAGAGCAGCTTGCACCCTTCCATGCTCGTCCACATTGGGGCAAGCTGTTTACTATGTCGCCCACCCGGCTGCAATCGCTCTACGAGAAGCTGCCCGACTTTCAGCAACTGCTCCTTCACTGTGACCCCCAAGGAAAGTTCCGCAATGCCTTCTTGAATAAATATATTATGGAGAACTAGGCTTAGTTGTATTACCTAAATTGTCAAAGCAATAAGAGATTTATAATGCATCTAAATATGTACTAATGTATAATTGTGGAAAAATCGTTGTGGAGGAACGGGAATGTCATTGCTTATAAGGAAAGCAAGCGAGGAAGATATTGAAGTACTTACTGATATGGTCATTCGGCTTCTTACAGAATTGGGCGGTGCTCCTGTTGATAAAGAACCTTATCTTAAAACCTGTGCTGAACTGCTTAAACAGCCTCAATCGTACACGGTTTTTCTGGCATTTTCTGAATCAAATCAATGTATGGGCGTAGTGACTATCGCTGAATCCCATGCAATATATGCAGGTGGGCGGTTTGGGGTTATTCGGGAGTTCTATGTTTCACCTGAAAAACGTTCATCAAAAATTGGACATGAACTGCTGTCGACTGTCATTGAGTACAGCAAAAATCGCAATTGGAAACGCATCGAAGTTGGAGCACCGAATTCACAAAAGTGGGAACGGACAGTTTCGTTCTATATTAGAGAGGGCTTCGTAGAGATTGGTCCTCGCTTAAAATTTGTCCTTTAATAGTAATTTGCTGCTCAATTGCCATAGTCTGGAGGAGAATTTCATGAACAAAGAGAAGCTAATACGTAAATTCGATAATCAATCCAGATTGTACGAAATGAGAAGGAAGAAGCGTTCGGAGCGGAAATGGCGGGAAAAATTGATCGGGAATGCAAGGGGGGAGGTACTGGAAGTTGCCGTTGGCGCCGGCGCGAATTTTCACTATTATCCCGAAGATGTACATGTGACGGCTGTAGATTTCAGCAACGCGATGTTATCCAAGGCAAAAGAGTCCGCAGTGGATAATGGTGTTCGGGCACATTTCATGCAATCCGATATTGAATCCATTTCGTTTCCTGAAAATTCATTCGATACCATCGTCTCGACATTATCTTTTTGCGGTTACGATAATCCTGCGGGAGTATTAAAATCATTCAGCAGGTGGTGCAAACCGGGCGGCCAAATCTTATTAATGGAGCATGGTCTCAGTTCAAACCGATTCATTGGAAGTACCCAAAAGCTCATCGAGCCAATCTTCCTGCGGATGGTTGGCTGCCATATGGATCGTGATATGATCCGAATTTTTCAACAGTCACCAATACATATTCACCATATGGAACACTACATGTTTAATACCGTTCATTTGGTGTGGGCGTCGCCAAACAAAGGATTAACTTAGAAATGTATAAGGGGATTAGAGAACTCTTTCTCGAAGAGAGGTTCACACCAGTAATCTATGATTGAGTCAGGTGAGGTGAATGATATTGGATGCAAGGATAAGACTGGCGAGCCCAAGTGATGCAAATGAACTTTCAAGGCTTAATCAAGAGTTTAACGGAGGTGAACAAAGGCCTTCTTCGGACATAATTGAGAGCCTGAATGACAGCGCTGAATTGATTGCTGTAGCAGAAATAGGTGGCAAGGTCGTTGGTTTTGGTTGCGCTCAGAGTTTTCGATCATTCTGTTATAACGGACTTCAAGGAGAGATTACCGAAATGTATGTTGCGGAAGCTGCCCGAAGGAAGGGCATTGCCACTTCATTAATATTTTATTTGGAAGAATACCTTAAAAAACGCGGAGTGAAAAGTGTTAAAGTACTAACAGGAAGAAGAAACAATTCTGCGATTAAAGCCTATGAACGTTGCAACTATCATCAGGATGATGAGCTCTTGTTGAAGAAAAAGTTGTAGGACTCCACAATATCGTTTTCTGGAAAACTCACTTCCGAGCAATGGTCAATATTGTAAGGGCTGCCTTTATGGCAGTCCTTTGCTACGCAAACGGGTCGAAAAAAGTTGGGCATGAAAGGCATGGTTTCTATGGATATTGAACAAAGACAAAACTTCAAATGGAGATGGTATAAATGAGTGTGGGCCAAATCTGGGAAATAGCAGCACCACTTGTCATTACTGCGGTAGTAATATTAATGGTAAGTCTAATCGTATTATCCATGCTAAAAAGGATGAAGTCAGGATTACTAAAGAAAATTGTAAAGGTTATTGCGAATATCACTATTGTAGGTTTATTGCTCTTTTTACTCTATACGTTAGTCCGGGCTATCATATTTATATTCTTTCTGTGACTAAACCCATTACTCTAACGGGGCACAATCAAAGTTGATAACTTATCCATCAAAAAAGAGCGATAGATTTCATGAAAATACTCTTGTTCACTCATTCATCAACAAATTGTCGGGTACATCTAAGGTGTGATCTATGTGTGGAAAGGGTATAATAAATGGGCAGAAGTAACAACTAAAAAATATCATAACACCTATGATTTTGGGCTTTGTAAAAGAAAAAACTAAAATACAAAAAATCAAAATAAAAGGAGATACAATGACAGAGAAAAAAGAAAATAAAGAAACAGGATGGCACTTCGACAACAGTTATTCGCGTCTGCCGAAATCAGTTTTTACCAGGATTGACCCAACCCCTGTAAGTTCACCGAAGTTGATCATTCTTAATGGTCCGTTAGCAACATCCCTTGGCTTGAACGTTCAGGCGTTGCAAAGCAATGATGGTATAGCAGTGCTTGCTGGCAACCGTATTCCCGAGGGCGCTTCACCTCTTGCTCAGGCTTATGCAGGGCATCAATTCGGGCATTTTACGATGTTAGGGGACGGCCGGGCTATTCTGCTTGGCGAACAGATCACTCCTCTAGGTGAGCGGGTTGATATTCAGCTGAAGGGTTCAGGTAGAACGCCTTATTCCCGTGGAGGTGATGGTCGAGCGGCACTTGGGCCGATGCTGCGCGAATACATTATCAGTTCTGCTATGCAAGCACTTGGTATAGCTACCACCCGCAGCTTAGCGGTGGTGGCATCAGGTGAGTCAATAATCCGCGAAACCGAGCAACCTGGTGCAATTTTGACTCGTGTGGCTGCTAGCCATCTGCGCGTCGGAACCTTTCAATACGTTGCAAAATGGGGCACTCATCAAGATCTCCGGACCCTGGCTGACTACACATTGCAAAGACATTTTCCAGAGGTTGACGCTGATGTGAACCGCTATCTTTTCCTGCTGCAAGAAGTGATCAAGCGTCAGGCCGCGCTGATTGCCAAATGGCAACTCGTTGGCTTTATTCACGGGGTGATGAACACCGACAACATGGCACTTAGTGGAGAAACTATTGATTATGGTCCTTGCGCCTTCATGGATGCCTATGACCCAGCAACCGTATTCAGTTCCATTGACCGTCAAGGCCGCTATGCCTATGGCAATCAGCCACGCATTGCCGCGTGGAATCTCGCTAGATTTGCTGAAACCTTATTGCCGCTCTTGCATGACGACGAGGAGCAGGCAGTCATATTGGCCGAGGATGCAATCTCACATTTTACCGAGTTGTATCACCATAATTGGCTCACGGGAATGCGGGCAAAACTGGGAATTATTAACGAGGAGTTAGAAGATGAGTCCCTTGTTGAAGACTTACTCAAGCTGATGCAGGAGTCTGGTGCGGACTACACCAATACCTTCCGTGCATTAACTTTTGATAAGCCGGAAGAGACGGGCCTGTTCGACACTTCGGGATTTGCACAATGGCATGAACTGTGGAAGGCGAGACTAGACAGGCAGCAGGAACCCAAAGATTCCTCGCATCAGTTGATGCGAAACAGCAATCCAGCGTTAATCCCTCGCAACCACCGGGTAGAAGACGCACTAGAAGCTGCGGTGAACCACGGAGACTACAACGTGATGGAGGCGTTTCTTGATGTTCTTTCGAACCCCTATGCGCACTCTCCCGAACAGGCTGAATACTCAACACTGCCTGTCCAATCTACCCGTCCTTACCGAACCTTTTGCGGTACCTGATATAGAAAGCATTAGTCCACCCGATTAATGGTTAAGAATAACTTCATAACAATGTTTCCAGAACAGGGCATACTAATATGCCCTTTTTCTATTACTTATATTTCTCATATTAGCAAGTCTTCAGGCGGAATATCTGAAGAATGGTTAGCCAGGCTTAAAATCGGTTTATGCGGTAAGTGAAGGGCGGTTTATGCGCAAGAACAACGAGTTGTAGGCAACCTTCTCCAGTTCATCTATAGTAAAGTTGCGGTGGATGATCCGCGGACGATACAAGGTATGGGAGGTCAACAACAATGCGATCAAAATGATGAAAGTGCTTACATTGTTATTTTTTTGTGAGATGCTGTAAATCGAATTATCAAGGAGGCATATTGATGAAACGAACGATCAGCGGTGCGCTGGCCATTATGATGCTATTAGGTTTGGTGCAAGTATGGCCAGGGAGGGCGAATGCCGATGACACTGTACAAACGGCTGCATCGACGAATTTGCTGGAGAATCCGAGCTTCGAAGCGACGGTGGCAAACAACGCCTGGTCTGGCGGTGTGGCGGCGGCGAATTGGAACCGGTTTGTATTCAGCGGTTCACCCGTATTTGCCGTCGATAATACGGTAGCCCATACCGGCTCAAGGTCGGTTCGGCTGGAAGCTTCGGCAACGGCTCGCGGTACGATGCATCAGCAGACAAATGCCGTTGAGGTAGGTAAAACGTACAAAGTAAGCGGATGGATGAAGACGGAGAACGTTTCGAATAAAGCATTGGTCCGTTTTCAGGTCGGCCGCACATCCGGCGGCAATATATTGATCAACTTTGCCGAAGCGAAAGGAACGACCGATTGGACGTATATCGAAAGAAATGTCACGATTCCGACCAATGCGACGAACCCGGCATGGCTTAAGGTAGAGGCGTTTTTAGAAAATAGCACAGGAAAAGTGTGGTTCGACGATTTCGCGGTAGAGGAGTGGGTCGGCCTGAGCGGCGTAACGCTGAATCCATCGGTTGCTTCGTTGCAGACAGGGGAAACCCTTACACTTGCGCCAGAATATAGTCCAGCTAATGCGACGAACCGCGGTGTGACTTGGGACTCGTCCGACGAATCAGTAGCAGTCGTTGATGGCAACGGCGTCGTAACCGCCAAAGCGAACGGATATTCGATCGTTACGGTCCGTACAACTGAAGGCGGGTACACCGATACGGCAGTAATTAGCGTTGGCGCGCCTGCGAGCCTGGTCGTCAGCCCCTTTGAAGGAACGATTGCCGAAGATGGGGAGCTAGAAGGCCGTTTAATTGCGAACGATCGTAACGGCGCTGCAGTAATGCTCGATAAAGCGACGGAGCCGAAAAACGGCAAGGTGACCGTGTATCCGGACGGGCGGTTTTTGTACTACCCGAATCCCGATTTCACTGGAACCGATGAATTCGCATTTATGGCCTCGACTGGCCAAGGAGGACCACAATTCGCCATTGCTTCGATTCAAGTGGAGAAAGTTAACGATGCTCCTTTCCTGGATCTGAAGTGGTCCTCGACAGCGAAAAATACTGTGCTGAACGACCAGCTGAAGCAAGCAACCGACAAAGAAAATGACACCATTACTTGGTCGATGGTGACGGAGCCGCAGAATGGCACGCTGCAACTGAGTGCTAACGGCGTTTATGTGTATACACCGCAAACCGATTTTGTCGGCTATGACGGGTTTCGGGTAGCAGCGTTGGATGGCAAGGGCGGCCGTACGGAAGGCTCCATCCGAATTGTGGTAATTCCGAGTGCTTCGGATCTCGATGCACAGTTCCGTAGTCAGCCCGACTACGGACAGCATCCGCGGCTGTTGGTCGACCGGAGTGATTTTGAGCGCGCCCGGGGGTTGATCACATCTGACCCTTACATGAAAGAATGGTATGAAAAGCTGATAGAACAAGCCGAGCCGGTGCTGCAAACCACACCACTTCCTTATGCGGTTAATGGGGCTAACAATTACGCGATTCGGGATCGTTTGATGCGGACAGGGCTTATGTATCAGCTTAGTCTTGATAATCGTTATGCGGTTCGAACGATTCAAGAGCTGGAAGCGCTGACGGGTTATGCGGATTGGGGCGCCCGGACGAACAATATACTAGCGCTCGCAGAGCTTTCCCATTCCATCGCTCTTGCTTACGACTGGGTATACGAAGCAATGACGCCTGAGCAGCACACGGCCATTGCGGATGCGATTCGCCTGAAATCGCTCAATGTCGCACTGGATTGGTATCGCGGCGTGTTCACGCATAATGGCGAGTTCAACAATATTAACCTGGTGGACAATGGAAACTTCGGCTTGACCGCGCTTGCCATTATGGATGAAAACTCGGCTGCTGCAGCAGCAGCTGCGGAAACGCTCCAAGGCATGTACATAAAGCTTCAACAAGCGATTCGCCATTATACGCCAGACGGTGCGTGGCCGGAAGGTCCTGCCTACTGGCATTATGGCGGACAATATTTAAGCTATATGGTCGCGGCGATGAACAACGTGATGGGGACTGACTATGGCTTGTCCGCTTTGGATGGATTCGAGGAATCCGGAGATTTCCCTTACCATTTGCTAGGCGAAGGCGGATTTTTTGATTTTTTCGACGGCGGCATTTCAATGGCGCAGCCGGAATCGATGTGGTTCGCAAGCTTTTTCGGGAAGCCGGAGTACGCTTGGCATTTGGGGGATTTATCCCGTCGAAAAGGCGTGTTCCACCCGCTTTACTTGATTTTGTACAGACCCGGTATGTTCGATGTGAAGCCGACCGGGTTAGACCGATTTTATTCGGCAATCGAGTCGTCTTCAATGCGTAGCGCCTGGGATGACCCGGAGGCGTTGTTCGCCTCGATGAAAGGCGTGAACGAGACGCTGAAGAGCCATCATGATCTCGACGCGGGAACATTCGTATTCGATGCACTTGGTGAACGATGGGCGATGGATTCCGGCAATGAAAATTACAATTTGCCTGGCTTCTGGGATTATCGAAACCAGCGTTGGACGTATTACCGCAAAAAGACGGAGGGCCACAACACTATTGTTGTCAATCCGGTTCAGAATCCGATCGTGCAGCAGGACCCGCTGGAAACGGCGATCCGCATACGGGAGGAGTCGAAGCCTCGGGGCGCGTTCGGAATATTGGATATGACGAATGTTTACAAAACAGACGCCGTCAGCATGAAGCGCGGGATGATGCTGACCGGAGACCGGACGCAGCTGCTCATCCAGGATGAAATGAAGCTGAAAACCCCTTCCGAGCTGTACTGGTTTATGCATACAAAGGCTGCTATCGAGATTGTCGAGAACGGCCGTGCCGCCATTCTGAGGCAGGGGGATAAGCGTCTGTATGCGAAATTAATTGAAGCCCCGACGGGAGCGGTATTCTCGGCTATGGACGCGGAGGCGCTGCCGACCTCACCGAATCCGGTCGATCAGTCCACCAACTTCGGCGTACGCAAATTGACCGTGCATATGACGAATGTGCAGGAAGGCAACCTTCTAGTGTGGCTGGTTCCGCTCTATGAAACTGATCCGATTCCGACCGAAGCGCCGGCCTTTACGCCGCTTGCCGCTTGGTCGATCCCGGACGGAAGTCCGGCCCCGCGACCGAGCAGGCCGACCCTTGACGGACTGACTGTCGATGGTCAGCCGCTAACAGGTTTTACGCCGAAGGGAACTTATTATGAAGTGGCGGTACCATTCGATGCGACATCCGCACCGGTTATCGGAGCATCGTCCGCGTATCCGTTTATCGTCACGCAGACTGACGGAATACCTGGTAGCGCACGAATCGTCGTACAAGATTCAACTAATCCGTTACTCGTGAATTCATACACTGTTTTCTTCAAAAGATTGCCGCTTATCGGGCATCCTGCGGGAATGCTGCAATATGAGCCAAAGGGAGTGGATGCAAGTTCTGTTCCGGAAGCGGCGCAAGGAAATACGCCAGATAAAACGATCGACGGCAACCTGGATACGCGGTGGTCGGCTGCAGGCAAACAGTGGCTCCGCTACGATCTGGGGGAAGTGAAGCCGATAAGCGCCGTTTCTGTTGCTATCTTCAACGGAACGACTCGCAGAGCCTACTTCGATATTGAAGGGTCGATCGATGGACAGCAATGGACGACGTTGATGAGCGGGGAAAGCTCGGGTACGACAGTTCAACCGGAAACATTCCTCTTGCAACCGACGCAAGCCCGATATATTAGGATTATGGGCAGCGGAAACTCCGCCAACAACTATAACAGCATTACCGAGGTGGCTATATACGGTCCTCCACCAGTGTCGGGAGTAGAGCTGGACCGAGCCGAACTGAACTTTACCGAGGACGGGCAGCAAGCCAAATTGACTGCTCGCGTTATTCCGGATTCGGCACTGAACCGCAATGTCCGATGGACATCCGCCAATCCGGATGTAACTACAGTTGATGAAGCCGGTAATGTTACGGCCCAGGGGGAAGGAAGGACGACGATTACAGCAGCAACGGAGGAGGGCAACTTCACCTCTTCCGCTGCGGTTATCGCCGATCTGAACGGACCAGTCATTGTGTTTAGTGGACCTGCCTCTATTAAGCAGACCGAGTCTGTAACGATGGCCGTTTATGCGAGTGATGTCATATCGGGCGTGTCAACGCTGGCGATCACCTTGGACGGCGAAGCAAAAGATACGGAATTTACCGTGTCATCACTTGCGCTGGCGGCAGGCGAGCATCGGATTCGGGCTGTCGCAGTCGACCTTGCAGGCCATGAGACGATTAAAGAGTTTGTCTTTAACGTAGTGGTGGATGCGGGGCAATTGATTGAAACGCTTGAAATCGGCGCTGCAAAGGACTGGATCAAAAACATAGGTATATTGCAAAGCTTGAAGGTGAAAGCGCAGCGAGTGGCCGATGACGGGGGTGATCGGAAAAAGCTGGAGCAAGCGTTGACGACATTCGAGCATGAAGTACATGCTCAAGCTGGGAAAGGTATCGAATCGGCGTTTGCTGCATTGCTGCTAGAAAATGCCACTCATATTCGTGACAGTTTGGCTGATTAGTAACAGGCCCCGTTTCCGGTAAGTGAACAGTGACTCGAGAGATGGACACTTTTGAAAAAAAGTGCCCTCTCCCGGGTCTTTTGCATTTATAATCAACCTTAACAATGTAAAGAGGAAAAAGAATAAACGGGCCGAGCAATAATCATTAAACTGAAATTGTAGGAGTGGCATATAGTGATAAATCTGTTCCGGTATAATTGGATGGTAAGAGATGAGTGGTTTGAACTGTGTAAAAAAATTCCAACTGAAGAATTGTTGCGTATACGTACTGGAGGAGCAGGTAGCATTCTTTACACGCTTTTTCACATTATAGATGTAGAATATAGTTGGATTCGCGGAATACAGGGTAAACCTGATATCCAAGTACAATTTGAATTCTATGAATCGCTTCAGCAAGTGAAGGAACTTTCAGATTCTTGGAACAATGAAACGCAGCGGTTCCTTAAAACATGGACGAGCGAATTCGATAATGAAGTCGTAACTGTTCCGTGGACGGACGGACATTACACCAAAGGTGAAATCATACGTCATGTGATTGCTCATGAATTACATCATAGTGGTCAGTTATCCATATGGATTAGAGAACTTGGGTTACAACCAGTATCAGCAAATGTAATTGGTAGAGATTTGTGTAAAAACTCATGCTAAACTTATGAAATAGAGCAAACCTTAATAATGAAAGGATCATTCAGTATATGGATCATTCTCCGAAGCATATTGTAACCGCTGCCACGGTAATTTTGAACAAAAATAACGAGATATTGTTGATTAATGGTCCAAAGAGAGGATGGGAAATTCCTGGAGGACGCGTTGAAAAGGGGGAGTCAATTCCCACTGCAGCTGTAAGAGAAACCAAAGAAGAGACTGGAATAGATATAGAGATCATTAAATTTTGCGGGATATTTCAGAATGTTAAGAATTCCGTTTGTAGCACTTTGTTTTTGGGGAGACCTATTGGTGGAGAATTTATAACGTCTTGTGAAAGTCTGGAGATTGGTTATTTTTCTATAGAAGAAGCATTGAATAAGATAACTTGGGAGAGCTTTAAAGAACAAATTGAATATTGTATAAACCGACACGAGCCATTTCTAGTAGAATTTAATAACTAAGACCATTAGCAGTTATCCTGAGTTTATGAGCTTTTGGAACCATCAAACCATAGAGAAGAATCGTCATTACCCTAAAAAAAGATTGATCTTTGGCCATACTCACAGACAATGCGTCACCTATGTTCATAACGACTGCCTATGGATGAATCCAGGGAGTGTAGGCTATAACCGTCAAATGGCAGTATTGAATTAAAACAAGTTGAACACGCAAAAAGTATGTCGCGACATGAGTTGGGCCGTCTATTCGCCGAGCAATATCAAAGTAATCTCGGAAGTATAAAAAAATAATGGTTATTGAGAAAAAGGTAACGGAAAGCGACTATTCGTAAAGGGGACTACATAAGGTGAGTGAAATACAGGATAATCTGCAATTTGAAAAATTATGCAACCATTTAATGCTTGGGGAGATAGTCGGTGTACCTGAAGCGTTGTCAGGCGGGTTCATGCACCGTATGTATGTGTTTGAAACCAGTACAGGGAAATATGCAGTAAAAGCATTAAACCCAGAAATCATGCGTAGACTTGTGGCCATGCAAAACTTTATCACTTCAGAACGAATTGCCCATTTTGCATCTAAACATATATCTGCTCTTCCAGCGAAAAAGTTGAATGGAACTGTTATGCAAGAAGTAGACGGACAGTTCTATCTAATATTTGATTGGATAGAGGGTAGATGTCTGAAACCTAACGAAATAAATACAGTCCATTGTGAAAAAATAGGAGCTATTCTATCGGATATCCATAAGACGGATTTTTCAGAATTAGGTATAAGGAATAACTGGTCAGAGGATGGACAGTTAACGGACTGGAACTACTATTTGCAAAAAGGACAACAAAAAAATACGGAATGGGTAAACCTACTACTTGAAAACATCGATAAACTTAAAGATTGGAATGCTTTGGCGAAAACATCAGCAAAACAGCTTGCATCAAACATGGTTATTAGCCACGGGGATTTAGATCCCAAGAATGTTATGTGGCACCAAGACAATCCCGTCCTTATTGATTGGGAATCAGCAGGCTATAGAAATCCTATGCAAGACTTAATTGAAACAGCTATTTATTGGTCCGAAAATGAAATGGGGATCGTTGACAAAGATAGATTTTTTGCTTTTATAGTGGGATATAAGAGGGCATTCGGAACACTACAAGCAAACTGGAGAATGATATTAGCAAATGGCTTTTCTGGGAAATTAGGCTGGCTGGAATATAATTTGAAACGGTCTTTATGGATTGAATGTACAGACGAAGGAGAACAGCAGTTGGGGACTGCTCAAGTAACAGGGACGATAAACTCCATTAGACTTTATGCGGATATGATTTCTGAAATAGAAAAATGGCTAAATGATGAAATTTGAAAAAGCCAAACCGAGGGAGTGTTTGTTATGAAAGATGAAATAAAAGAAGAGTTCATAAAAACTATAAACGAATAGGGAAGTAGCTCACTGAGAATAAAAATATTGATGTATATTTAGGGCGCTGTTATAATTTTCCATAGCAACAATACGATTTTGGGATAGGTGAGTTTATCTCTTTGTACATTACAATTCAGCAATGTAGAGAAAGGATTGAGGAGTATCCGTGGATGGTAATCGTTTACTGGAATCGTCGAAGTTATTGAATGAGCAGTTGATTGCGTGGAGGAGGGACTTTCACCGGAATCCGGAGCTGGGTTACGAGGAGCATCGGACCTCTGGTATTGTAGCCGACCACCTTCGAAGTCTGGGCCTGGAGACCCGCACGGGTGTAGGTAAAACGGGAGTAGTCGGACTTCTGCGCGGCAAAGAGCCAGGACCCACTATCCTGCTTCGCGCAGATATGGATGCACTTCCGATTCCGGACGGCAAGTCGGTATCTTACCGTTCGACAGTGGAAGGCAAAGCTCATCTTTGCGGTCACGATGCTCACACGGCCATGTTGATGGGGGCGGCCAAGCTGCTAGCGGAGAGAGGTCTGCAGAGAGGCAACGTCAAGTTTATGTTTCAGCCTGCAGAGGAAGGGCAAGCGGGTGCGAAAGCGATGATTGAGGATGGTATCCTGGAGGATCCGAAGGTCGATGCGGCGGCAGCGCTTCACGTCTCTCCCTTTTACCCCGTAGGCCATACCGCTGCTACGAAAGGGCCAGCTTGGGCGGCAACCAATGTACTACGGATCAAAATTATTGGAAGGGGCGGGCATGCGGCGGGCCCACACATGACTGTCGATTCGATCCCGATCGCGGCCCAAGTGATTACGGCGCTTCAACAAATTGCCAGCCGACAGGTGGACCCGCTCGATTCGGTCGTGGTGACGATCGGCAAAATTAACGGTGGATACGCGACGAATGCCATAGCGCCTGAGGTTGAGCTTCTCGGCACCGTGCGAACGCTGAATCCAAAGCTGCGCGAACAGATGAAGGGGAAAATCGAGACTATTGTCAAGGGCGTAACAGAGGCGTTCGGTGCCGGATACGAACTTGAATTTCAAGACGGCTATCCGGTCGTTGTGAATGATGACTCCATGTATGATCTTTTCACACGCACGAGCGAGGAAGTACTGGGCACAGGTAGCTGGGAGCCGGTTAAACCTACGATGGGTGGGGAGGACTTTGCTTACGTCGCGCGGCGCGTGCCTGCTGTAATGTTCCGCCTTGGCACCCGAGGCGGCGAGGAGACTTCCTACCCGCTGCATCATCCGTCGTTTGATTTGGATGAAAGCGCAATGCAGTTCGGCTCGGCTATGCTTGCCTCGATTGCGATCAATTATTTGGAGAAACAGTAGGTTGTGAATAAATCGGTAAAAGATGAAAAAAGAATCGGATTCGCCAATTTATAAAAAAAATGGATAAAGCGGCTCAGAAGATCTGAGATCTTTATCCATTCTTATTGTTGCGTACCTCTTATGAATTTAAATTCCTGTTATTTTGCTCGTTAATGATATCATTATCTTCTGCATTGTCTCGTACAACTTTCTGCACCCCTATTGCACTATACGAGATTAAGAGAACGACAGCTATGTAATACCCCTTTACGTTTAACTCAAAGTCAGCATTAAAAAGACCAATTAAGAACATTGCATATCCAATTATCAAACCCGCATAAGACATTCCTGTAAAAGCTTGTGTATTTCTTCTTCGATGCTTAGGGTTATCAATTTGAAGTTCCTTATCCTCTGCATTGTCGCGCGTAACCTTCTGTACCACAATACATGACATTGCGATCAACACAACACACAAAATATAGTACCCTTTGACATTCAACTGCCAATCCGAATTGTATACCCCGAGACCGAAGAGGATAAGACCTGCTGCTAAAGCAAAATAAGATACTGCTGTAAACGCAGCTGTGTTTCGCTTACGATACCTTTGATTCATTTTACCATCTCCTTAAGTCTAGTAATAACTAAGTAAATCAAAGATATATGAAAGTTCTTGCGCCATTATTATACATTTTTTATTGTATACGGTAAATGAATTATTAATAACCTCTAGATCGTGTCTCATGAAGTTCTGTGGTTTTATATGGATAGATTTATACGGAAAGTGGATGAAACATTGAGCAAAAAACAAAAGATATTAATTAAATTTTCAATTGGTTTGAACATATTATTAATCGTATTTGTAGCTTGGGGATATATAAATATGAATTTTGTAAAAGAACAGATATTCATAACCGAGGTGCAACATAATTTAGTAGAGTTAGAAGGATTAATTGCTAATCAGAAAGGTAATAATTGGTCAGAACCAAACTTGGTGACGTCTGAATTGGGAGACGTATTGAACGGAATTTGGCTTGGTATTACAACTGGCGAACAGTTAGGAAATCTCTCCAATAATGATAAGAAAATTCTAAATAATTTATTTAATAAATTAAGGCAATTTCCTAATGATGAATTATATAAATTTGCTGATTTGACCGAAGAGGATAAAGGAAATTTTGAAAACTTGCGAAAAATACTTCGTGAGGTTGGGTTAGGGATAAGTATTCAAGTTAGTGGTGATATGAAATACTTTATAAAGCAAGCGCAGGAATTAGAAGAAAAAA